>OBVG01000009.1_pt1 | contig 259070 bp, 238 predicted proteins | sample 1501271 | NCBI WGS metagenome assembly OBVG01 (sample SAMEA2579934, study PRJEB22360) | human gut metagenome | biome: human gut; feature: human-associated habitat; material: faeces | place: Denmark | collected 2008/2010 | reverse complement strand
AGGAACAGCAGAGTAAAAAATCATCTATGGATGATATGGTGGCTGGTACAAAAAATACATCTGCAAAGAAAGGAACAGGCTTGTCACAGGCAGGTATGCGGGCAATGATTTCCGCAGATTCATCTATGAAGCAAGCAAAAGTGCAGGGGAGTATGGCAACACAGATGGAAGGAAGAGCCGGTGTGCTTGAGTCTGAAATCAAGCAGGATGCTGGAAAAGGCAATACCGAAAAGAAAGAAGAAGAACTGGCAGATTTGCAGGCAAAAGCGCAGTCTGCAACAGCAGCACAGATGTCTTCACTTTCAGATGCAAATAAATCTATGGAAGAAGCAGCAAAGGCAGACAACCGTACAGATGCAGCAGAAACAAAGAAGGATCAAACGCAGAAAGCAGAGAATACACAGGAAAATGCAGATACGACAACAGATGCATCAGAGAATGCAGATGTCAAAATAGAAACAGCAGAAACAATAAAACATCCAGCATCAGAAAGTGGACAGTCGGTAGTATATACACCGATAGATATACGTTTATAGTTCGGAAAGGAGGCTGGTGTTATGTCAGAAATCAAAAGTTTTAGTGATTATACAAGTAAATATAACAGCAATGTAGATTTTTCAGCGTTGTTTAGTGGAACGTCAGATAGTTCATCAGTAGGCAATACAAATATGCTTTCTGATTATGCTGCAATCAAAAATGGAAGCTATGGAAAACTTATGAAAGCATATTATGCAAAACAGGATGCTGAAAAATTATCGGGAAAAGGTGATACTTCACAAAAACTTACCTTGATGAAAACAAGTGCAGATTCTCTGAAAAAATCAGCAGATGCTTTGAATGACTCATCTCTTTGGGAAAAAAAGAAAATAAAAAAGAAAGATGAAAAAACGGGGGAAGAGATTGAGGTAGAGGATTATGACTGGGATAAAATCACCAAGGCAGTAAAATCTTTTGTTGAAGATTATAATGATGTAGTTAAGGAAGCCGGAGAATCTAATACAAAGGATGTATTGCGAAATGCTTCATGGATGACTGGAATGACAGACAAAAACAGTAATATGCTTGCCAAAATAGGTATTACCATAGGAAAAGGAAACAAGTTGGAATTAGATGAGGATGCTTTAAAGCAGGCAGATATCAGTTCGCTGAAAACGGTCTTTACAGGATATAATTCTTTTGTAAGCAAAATATCGCAGAAAGCAACTGGTATATCGAATGCTGCAAACCGGGCGAGTGCAACCTATACAAATAATGGTACGTACTCTAAGACGGATTCTTCTTTGACATCGAGCAAGATAGATAAAGAAGTATAGAAAGTGTGGACTAACTTAAGGAGGTTGCTATGAAAGTTCAAGGAAATAGGTATATTAATAATCCAGAGATGATAAAAAATAAGGTTGAGAAGAAAACAACTGTTCCTCAGAATATTATTTCGGAGGATGATGTGAAAATCAGTGATTCAGCAAGAAAGTTAGTTGAGACTGCTCGTAATAAGGTATCGGATTTTCATACAATGCATTTTTCATCTATTAATGGAGAGATAAGAGAGATACCAGCAGAATATAAATGTGAAAATTTATTCAAATTAGATTTGAAAGCAACTTCCATTTCTGGAGAACAAAGTGCGTTTGAAGGCTGTTCGGAAAATCAGTCAGAGGTTTTTGAAAAATGGCTGGACGAAAATGCTTCTGAATATTTGACAGAAGATGAAATGAAAGATTTAAAAGAGAAGATTAATGCAATGACAGCAGATGTAGATTCTTTGAATGCTCAGGAGGGATATAGAGGAACTTCCTATGAATCTGTATTTTTGTTAAGTGCAAGTGAAGCGGGGCTAAGAAAAGTAAATGAAATGTATGTTCCAGAGCAATTACAAGCAGGTTTTTCAGACATGATTGACGAATATGTTCATTTTAATGATTCGGCACGTAATTCTATCATGGAGAAAATGACACCAGATTACATGGTTGTTGGAATTGGAAGCAAAACAGAATCTTATAAGTACAAGTCAGAAATAATCTCAGATGAGACAGCTTTTTATACAAATGAGAAGAAAGAGATAAGTGGTATCTGCAATCAGTTTTTAAATGGTAAAACAGATCAAAAATTATTTTGTAATGAGATGAAAGACCGTTTAAATGATTACTATGGAAGCAGGTATGAATTAAGGAATCAGCCAGAAGCTGTTGAAGGCAGAGTAAATAATATGCTGGACAAATTGCAGCATATGTTTGGCGTTTAATGTTGAAAAAGGGTTTGGAGAATAATTATGAAGACAGTGACAGATGTAAACACAGTAAACCAGCTATTGACATATTCAAAGCAGGCAGAGGCAGGAATACACCAAAAAGCAATACAGATGTTGCTTGGAGCAGGAAAACACACTTATTACAACAGTATCCATTTCAAGTGCATTTTTGGGGAATATGAAGCAGGGACATAAAAGATAGTAAATGTGATATGTAACATATAGTGTATTTAATACATATACAGCAGTATTGTAGATATTATCAGAATAAAGAGAAATAACTGAAATCCTATGTTTATAAATTGAGAGATGTCTTAATTATAAACATAGGATTTTGTTATATGGCAATATAATAGAAGAGTGTCAGGAAATACTTAGTGAGCAGGGGTGTAATGCTGATGAAAATAGCATCATGGAAATGTAGTAGTACTTTTAAATTAAAAAGGCTCTAAGATTTGATGTGAATTTTATAATGAATTATGTTTCCATATTTTTAAAGTAGTCTTTAGTGTAACTGGTATTTGTGTTATAGTAATGATAACAAAACATCAGGAAGTAAGAAAAAATGAGTGATAATAATACATTAGATTACTACAACCAGCATACAGCAGATTTTGTCAATACAACTCAAAATGTGGATTTTCATGAAATACAGGAACTTTTCTTATCGTTTTTGCCAGCGAAAGCAAAAATATTGGATTTTGGATGCGGTTCAGGAAGAGATACTAAGTATTTTATAGATAATGGATATGAAGTTGATGCAATGGATGGTTCAAAAGAATTATGTAAGGCAGCAACAAAGTACACTGGTATTCAGGTACATCATATGCTTTTCGAGGATTTTAATGCCAGTAATACATATGATGGGATATGGGCGTGTGCATCAATTCTTCATTTAAAGAAGTGCGAACTGTCTGATATGATAAAGCGGCTGTATCATGCACTTAAAAGAAACGGCGTGATATATATGTCTTTTAAGTATGGCGATTTTGAGGGCGTAAGAAATGGAAGGTATTTCACATATCTTACAGAGGAAAGTTTTGATATGTTGATGGAGCCTATAAATGGATTTAAGAAAGAAAAAATCTGGGCAACAGGTGATGTAAGAGAAAACAGGGGTACGGAGCAATGGTTGAATATTATACTTCGCAAGGTGACAATCATTTAATAGTTGAACAAAAATATTACAACATGCTGGATATAGAAGGATTTTCACAGATGATGAAGGATCCGTCGTATTGTTATAAATTCTACTGGCTTGAGGCTATTGTTCATCTGATTTCAGAAAATGTTTATCAGACAACATTTGATGAGATAATAGATGAAATGATATCAAATGCATGGTATTCAGTAAGAGAGTTCCATATACATCTTAGTGGAATACAATCTGATGGAATGGTAAGGGACGGGCTTGAAAGGGCAGTAAATTTGTTATCTGAATACAGCAGCTTACCTGCTAATGCGTCAAAAGTAGAAATAAAAAATGCAATCAAAGAATACAATAATGAACTTAAGGCGGTAAAGGAACAGCTTACAAATATGGTTCCGTACAGAGCATTGTCAGGATTCTTTTCAAAAAGTGATGAGCCTGCAGACTGGGGAAGTGTAAAAAGACTGACAGCATATATTAAGAAGGTCAATCAGATAATTGTGCCATTACCTTATATTCTTGGAGACAGCAGCAAACTAAAGAAAGAAGTATATTTTAATCTGGACTGGGTATTGATGATACAGGATAATACAGTAAATATACTTGGATGGATTCAGTATGAAAAGGTTAAATGGCTGCAAAACAATAATCCGGAAGTACCGGGATTAGTATATAAACTGGCACCTATTGATGAAAAGATGCGAAAGCTATCCCATGCAAGGAAACTGTGGGAAGGAATACTTGATGTATGTGAGGTAAGAGATGTATTTACAGGGAAGCCGGTAAATACTAAACAATATGACATAGATCACTTTATACCGTGGTCATTTGTAATGAATGATGAGTTGTGGAATCTGATGCCAATGGACTCTTCACTCAATTCCTCTAAGAATAACAAGCTTCCTAAGTGGGAACCTTTCTTTGAAATATTTGCTGGTAATCAGTTTATTATGTATAAAAAAATATATGAAAAACCGGAATTACATAAACTCTTTGAAGCTTGCTACAGAGATAATCTGCATTCTATATGGGCTGTAAGGGAACTGTATACTGCAGGAAAAGGTAAAACGGAATTTTGCCACATATTAGAAAAGAACATGCAGCCAGTATATGACTCAGCGAGACGTCAGGGATATGAAATTTGGAATAGGGACAAAGTACAATAATATTTGAAAGTACGAGATAGACCAAATTACAGATGAAGAAATCAATATAGTTTTGAGTTATTTGAGGATGCTTATATTAAGAGATGGTATAAGCTGTCAACTGATTTAAAAATCGATTAATTGCAAAAAGAGGTAATCATGCACATATATGTAGATGCGGACGCATGTCCTGTCATACGGATAGTAGAGAACATAGCTAAAAAATACAATATAGAAACAACGCTTATATGTGATACAAATCATGTGCTTACATCTGATTATAGTGATGTAGTCACAGTAAGCGCAGGGGCTGATGCAGTTGATTTTAAGCTGGTTAACTTATGTACGCGTGATGACATAGTTGTTACACAGGATTATGGGGTTGCAGCTATGGCGTTGAGTAAGGGTGCATATGCAATTCATCAGTCAGGAAAGTGGTATACTAACGACAACATAGATCAGATGCTTATGCAGAGGCACATAACTAAATGTGCGAAAAGAGCAAGCAGTAAAAATCATATAAAGGGACATAAAAAGAGGTCAAATGAGGATAATATTCATTTTGCAGAGTCGTTTGAAAAACTTGTGCTGTTGGCACAGACAAAGAAAGGGTAATGTAAATGGGATTATTTAGTAAGAAAAAGATAATGCGTTCTTATGATAAAGATAGCAAAAGACCAGTAATTAAGGCCAGCATCTGCACTGGTGAACAGGTAGCTGGATTTAAGGATATTCATACAGGTAAGATAGAAGAGATCATGCTGATTAGGAGTGAGGCAGACCTTGATAATTTCAAGAAAATGTATGGAATTAACGAAAAAATAGAAAAGGAATATTAAGATGAACGTTCAGATATTTGGAACTAAGAAATGTAATGATACAAAAAAGGCAGAGCGTTTCTTTAAGGAGAGAGGTATTAAGTACCAGTTTATTGATATGAAAGAAAAAGGGTGAGTGTCGTCCGGTGGACGACTTGCTACGAACCGACCGAGCCGGAAGGCGAGACTGAGCAAGGGCGAATTTAATTCAGTTGCTCAGGTTAATGGTGGACTGGAAAATATGATTAACTGGGAAAGTAAGAGTAAAAAATTATGATAAAGGAAATAGAAGATAGAAGAAGCATAAGAAAATATAAACCAGATAGAGTTAATAAAACCATGATTGAAGATATGATATACAGCGCTACACTTGCTCCATCTGCTAAGAACAGACAGCCATGGAAATTTATCGTATATCAGGGAGATGAAAAAGACAAATTGGTTGAAGTAATGCAGCAAGGTATTAATGCAGAAAAGATCAGCCATGAACTAATGCCAGAATGGGTATTTGCAATACCAGATGCTGAGAATACTGTAAGAATCATGCAGGAGGCACCATGTCTAATTGCTGTGCTTAATACTAATCAGAAGACACCATTTTCTGGCATAGAAAATGAAAAGAGAATTGTAGAAATCTGTGACTCATTATCTATAGGTGCTGCCATTCAAAATATGATACTTACAGCAACAGGGTATGGATTAGGTACTTTGTGGATTGCAAATACATGCTTTGCATACAATGATCTTGTTGATTTTATTGGAACTGACTGCCAACTGACTGGATTGGTTGCGGTTGGAATTGCGGATGAATCTCCAGATAAAAGACCAAGAAAACCATTTGAAGATATAATTGAATTCAGGTAGATGAGAGATTTCTCAGTTTAAGAAGTTTATGGGGCCTGTCTCCAAGACACTCCAAGACACGTTAATTTGAATTGTTTATTTTCATAAAATGTGTTACAATCAAGTTAGCCGTAACTAATTATATTGTAAAAAAGGTAAATATATGAGTGAAAGAATAAAACCTACTATCAGTGGCAGTGCTGAGACAATGCTCCAGAGCTTTTATGCCAGAGCCCAATATTCCAAAAGTAAACATAATAAATTCTATGATGCAAAGGCGGTAGAATTAGTCGATAAAATTGATTATGATTTTTCTACAGCGGCTAGGGATTCTACGATGGGGAAAGGGGTAATTGCCAGAACGGTAGTTTTTGATGAATTAGTAAAGAATTTTATAGAGAAAAATCCTGATTGTACGGTGGTTAATATTGCCTGTGGTCTGGATACGAGATTTTATCGTATGGATAATGGTAAAATTACATGGTACAATCTGGACCTGCCAGAAACGATAGCAATCCGCAATCAGATTTTCGAGGAATCAGGACGTGTTTCTACGATAGGAATTTCTGCACTTGACCCTGCATGGTCAAAAGAAGTAAAAGTGCGGGGGAAAATGCTTTTTATCATTGAAGGATTATCAATGTATCTGACAGCAGAAGAAAACGGTAAGATATTAAAAATAATAAAGGACAACTTTGATAATGCCTGTATTCTTATGGAATGTCTGGCAAAGGCATGGGTAAAGAAAGAAGGAACAGAAAAATCCATACAGCAAACAGGCTCAAAATTTGTCTTCGGTGCAGATCATTTTGAAGACCTTGGGAATATGACAACAGGGTATCATAAAATAAAAGATGATAATATTCTTCGTGGCATGGAGTTATTTTCATCTGCATACAGACTTTTGGCGTTATTACCTATTGCAAAAAAGGTTACGCAGAAGATTCTGATATTTGAAAAGGACGAACAAAGCATGTGAAAGAATCTTTATACGTGAATGTAAAACCACACGTCTGATGTTAAAATTGGAATTTGACGGAGTAATAGATATGAAAATCCGAGAAGTGAATGAGAATAAAAAGCAATTTATAGCATTATTGTTATTAGCTGATGAGCAGGAAAATATGATTGATCACTATCTTGAAAAAGGTACTATGTATGTACTTGAAGATGGTAATGTAAAAGCTGAATGTGTCGTTACTGATGAAGATAATGGAATACTTGAAATTAAAAATATTGCAGTTGATCCTCAGAATCAAGGACAGGGCTATGGGAAAGCATTGATTGACTTCCTTGTAAGTAAATATGCAGATGAATATTCTATTTTGCAGGTTGGAACAGGTGACAGCCCGTTGACCGTACCGTTTTATGAAAAATGCGGATTTGTCCGATCTCACAATATTCCGAATTTCTTTACGGACAATTATGACCACCCAATTTATGAGTGTGGTGTACAGTTAATAGATATGGTATATTTGCAAAGATGTTTATAACTTCCAGTTTACCAAGCCCTTTGAGAGAGGAGAAATCCTTTTCTCAAAGGGCTTTTTAATTTTACCGACATTCGTAAACTATAAGTAAAAGCCAAAACCTCATATACTCTAATCACAGAGGAAGTGGAGGTTTTGATATGAGTAACAGCTTAGCGGAAGTACATCCCGAATTGATTGCCGATTGGTCGGAAAAGAATTTGCCGTTGACTGTTGTTTAGCACATTAAATGTTACTCCATTCCTCATATTAAATGTGGTAAATATTGTCTAAGTAAGAGAAGCTATGTCACTTTCGTCCTGAATTATCCTGAAGTTATCCGGCTTTTTATATGCGGGTTCATTCCCCAGCTCCTTAACAAGTTAAAACGGTAATGTTTTTCTTGTGTACAGTAGAGCACTATAGTATAATGAAACCAGTTTTTTTGCATAAGTTTAAAAGCTATAATAAGGAAATCGGCAAACCAGATGAAAGTCTGGGACGCAAAGCTACAGGACCTTTAAAATGGCAGCTAGTTGCATAAAATGACGTGCACTGTCTGTTTGACAGTGCTTTTTTTACGGAGTTATTTCACAGACGTAACAATAATGATTTTATCAGGAAAGAAATATGTAAAGTATGAAAAAGGCAAAACGTTGTCTGATAGCAGTGGTGTCAGTATTCCATGGATCTTGGTGAAGACTGGTCTAATAATGAAATCATCCAGGCTGTGGCAATCGGTGAGTTTACAAACCTGGATGGTATTGAATGGCGAAACGGTGCAGAGACTGCAGCAGATGAATTTTTGATGCGTTTACCCGTGCGGAAAGTTCCATTACAAACAAAATACAGGGAACCGGACTTGGTATGGCTATGATTTTCTTCGGCTTATGGCCCGTTATTGGGATGTAGATTACGAATATGTCGGATATGATAAGAGTTGGGATGATATGCAGCAGATGCTTGAAGATGGCGAGATTGATATGGTAACATCTCCCAGCAAAACACCGGAAAGAGAAGAAAAGTTTGATTTTTCACGTCCGATCGGAACCAATAATGGGATTCTGACCGTCCGCAGTGACAACAGCACGATTGTGGATGGCAATTACAGTACTTACAACGGTATGCGTGTGGCACTTTTTAATGGAAGCTCCGAGATAAAGAGTTTTGCGGATTTTGCAGGCAACAAAGGATTTACATATGATCCATTTTATTTTGATACGACAGCAGAGATGGAGGAAGCTCTTCAGAGTGGAAATGTTGATGCTATTGCTGCTAGTTCTCTGAGAAAAACAAACAATGAGCGTATCGTGGATAAATTTGACAGCAGCGATTTCTATGTCATGGTTAAAAAAGGTAATACAGAATTGCTGAATGAGATCAATTATGCAATCGACCAGATGAATGCAGTTGAGGGCGACTGGAAAACGACACTTTATAATAAAAATTATGAAAGCATAGAAACTAAGAATCTGGAATATACCAAGAAAGAAAAAAGTATTATTTCACAGTATTCCAAGGACAATCCGCTTCATGTTCTGTGTGATCCGACCCGTTATCCATATTCTTATAATGAAAATGGTGAGATGAAGGGGATTATCCCGGATTACTTCCGGAAAATTGCAGACTATGCCGGGATTTCCTATGAGTTTCTTACACCTGCCACCAGAGATGAGTATATTGCCTATCAGAAAAATAAGGATATTACAGATATTAGCATCGATGCACGCCTGGAAACAGATAACTATGCTGAGACGAAAAAATGGGGGATTACTGCACCTTTCATTACAATGCAGCTGGCAAGGGTGACACGGCGTGACTTTGATGGAAAAATTAATGCTGTTGCTACTGTTGACCAGACAGTAGCAAATTCAATTGCAGATGCAATGGCACCCGATGCAGAAAAACTGATGTGCAGTACCCGACAGGAAATGATGGAAGCTGTCCGTAAGGGTAAAGCAGATGCTGCCTTCGTCTACTATTACATGGCACAGGCGTTTGTGAACAGTGACACTACGGGAACCATGACATATACTATGCTGGAACAGCCTACATTCACCTACCGTATGGTAATTTCATCAAATGAGAACCATGCGCTGGCTGGTATTCTGACGAAAGCAATGTATGCCATGCCCAAAAATCTTGTTGAAGATCTTGCAGCACAGTATACCACATACAAAGCAACAGATCTGACATTTGTTGACTGGATCCGTCTGTATCCTGTTGTTACTGTTTTGGTTCTTCTTATTTTTGGATTGCTGCTGACTACTATGGCTGTGACAATGGCGCATCTTAGTGCAAGAAAAAAAGCTCAGAAGGCGGAACAGAAGAAAACTGAGGAAATGGCGGAACTGGCAGAGCATGCACAGGCTGCAAACAAGGCAAAAACAGCATTTCTGTCACATATGTCCCATGATATGAGGACACCGATGAATGCAATCATAGGATTTACCGGTATTGCAATGAAAAACAATCCGTCAGACGAAGTGAAAAATTGTCTGGAAAAGATTGACGAAAGCTCAGAGCATTTACTGTCGCTGATCAATGATATATTAGATCTGACCAGCATCGAAAGTGGAAAAGTGAATTACAATCCGGTACCGGCGGATGTGAAAAACATTACAGATTCTGCATTGGATATATAAATATGCGTTACCGCATTTCGGATACTGGTATTGGCATGAGTGAGGAATTTACAAAAGAAGTTTTTGAGGAGTTTGCACAGGAAGATTCCGATGTGAGAACGCAGTACCATGGAGTTGGACTGGGGATGGCTATCGTAAAGAAGTATATATATATGATGGGTGGAACCATTTCCGTGCAGAGTAAAAAGCATAAGGGAACTACATTTACTGTCGATATTCCTTTGGAAATTACAGATAAGGAATGTAATAAGTCAGACACAGATTTTTCTGAAAAGGTAAATCTTACAGGTGTGAATGTCCTTCTTGCAGAGGATAATGAACTGAATGCAGAGATTGCTACCGTGCAGTTGGAAGAGTTCGGGATGAATGTAGAAAGAGCTGTGGATGGAAAGAATGCCGTTGAGATTTTCAGAAATCATCCGGAAGGCACATTTGATGTAATCCTGATGGATATCATGATGCCTGAAATGAATGGTTATGAAGCTGTAAAAGTAATCAGGGCAATGAATGACAGACCGGATGGAAAAAACATTCCTATTATAGCAATGACAGCTAATTCATTTGCAGAAGATGTTCAGGCATCACTGGATGCAGGAATGAATGCACATTTGTCAAAGCCGATTGTGATTGATGAAGTTATAAAAACGATTTTAAGGTATGTAGATACTTCCACTTTTGGAACAAGAAATAAGTAGTAGTTATGAGATAGAGAATTGGTAAGACAATACAGCGATAACGATATAGACGCAGTGATGCAGATATGGCTTGATACGAATATTCAAGCACATCATTTCATACCGTCCGATTACTGGCGTACTAACTGTAATATGGTAAGAGAAATGCTTCCTCACGCAGAAATATATGTACATGAGGATGACTGTACAAAGCAGATAGATGGCTTCATTGGATTGAATGATGACTATATCGAAGGTGTTTTTGTAAAAGAAACAATGCAATCAAAAGGTATCGGAAAACAACTTCTAAATCATGCAAAGGAATTCAAATCAAAATTAAAATTAAGTGTCTATCAGGAAAATGAGAAAGCAATCAAATTTTATCTACGTGAGAAATTTAGTATTCAATCCGAAAGTGTAGACGATAACACAGGCGAAAAGGAATTTATAATGGTATGGAATCGGTAGATTCATATTTGTCTGACTCACAATAATTTAATAAAGTAAACCTCCAAACTGATGTAAGATAAAATTAATCAGTTTATTGGCCACATAACGGTTTACAGATGAATCAATAGCGCCAGCCCCTAAACCATATGGAACTGCAAAATGGTTTTGGTTACAGAATGCTTGCTGAGGCAATCAAAGCAGACCTGCAATATCGTATCAGTTGTCCGGTACTTCTTATCTGTGGCGAAAAGTATAAAGCGGGTTCAGCAAAAAGATATAATAGGAAATGGCATCAGAGATTTCATTTCCGGCATTATTGCAGTTATATCGGTATTGGTAATATTAGCAGGAACCTATATGACGTCAAGTGGAATTAAAAACTGTAAATGAATAATGCTTGCAAAGAATGTAAGTATGTCCTGGTTGATTGTAACTAGTATATGAGAGGTATATGATAATATTTTACAATGATTTTAGTTGACAGTCAGAAAATGAGATTATACAATTAATTCGACAAATGTTAAGAGTATATATTGGGTATATTAGATTGGTGTGTTCAATATATTTTCTTAATATACAATATATTAAAAGTGAGGTGACGATAATGGACGGGCATGATAGTCCTCGAATAGGGAACAATGACATAGATTATAAGCCGACAAAGCTATTGTCTGCGTTTCTTAAGGGACGTGTGCAATAGTCTGTTAAAGTCGCGTATTTTCTAATCTTAGTCATTGTTCTTGCCATAATGAAAGGAGAATAATGATGAATAAGATTCTATCAAATGTAGTTATACATAAGGATTATAGCAAGGATATTGTTAGAGTCCTTAGAAGTAGTAAATCTGATGAATTAATCCGCAGGAAGTTATCTAAATATCACGAGAATGATATAGCAGATGCAATTAAGCTTTTGGACAAAGATACAAGAATAAGGCTTTACAAGATTCTTGGTGTAGACTGGACGGCAGAGATTTTCTCATATCTGGAAGATACACCTGAATACATTGAAGAATTTATGACAGAATTATCTGTAGATGAGGCGGCAGATGTCCTTGAAAAAATGGATGCTGATGATGCTGTAGATATTCTTGATAATGTATCAGAAGAAGAAAGACAGGCACTTATATCACATATGGAAAAGGATGCCAAAGATGATGTGTGTCTGATTTATTCATATGACGATGATGAGATTGGCAGTAAGATGACTACTAATTTCATATGCATAAACAATAAGCTTACAATAAAGGAAGCTATGAAAGAGCTTGTTGCACAGGCAGAAGAAAATGATAACGTCAATACAATATATGTGGTTGATGATAATAACATATATTATGGTGCAATAGATTTAAAAGATCTTATTGTAGCAAGAGATTACCAGAAGCTTGAGGATATAATAAGTACATCATATCCATATGTATATGCTCACGAAAAGATGAGCGAATGTATCGAAGATTTAAAGGATTACAGCGAAGATTCAATTCCAGTATTAAATAAAGACAAAGAAATAATAGGTGCTATCACATCTTCTGATATCATAGAAGCGGTAGATGAAGAGATGAGCGATGATTATGCAAAGCTTGCCGGTTTGACAGAGGAGAATGACCTTACAGAGGGGCTTTTTGCAAGTATGAAGAAAAGGCTTCCATGGCTTATTCTGTTACTGTTCCTTGGTATGGGAGTATCATCTGTAGTTGGCATATTTGAAAATGTAGTGTCACAGCTTGCGATTATTGTATGCTTCCAGTCACTCATACTTGATATGGCAGGAAATGTTGGAACACAGTCACTTGCCGTTACAATCAGAGTTCTTATGGACGAAGATATATCAGCTAAGCAGAAGCTTGAATTTGTGTTAAAAGAGATGAGAATTGGTTTTGCTAATGGCTTGCTGCTTGGTTCTATGGCATTTATATTACTTGGAATATATATTACCCTTGTTAAGGGCAAGCCAGTACATTACGCATTTGCAATATCGGGCTGTGTAGGTGTATCATTACTGCTGGCAATGCTTATATCAAGTCTTATTGGTGTGCTTACACCAATGTTCTTCCATAAGATAAAGATAGACCCAGCTGTAGCTTCGGGTCCACTTATAACAACAATTAATGACCTTGTTGCGGTTGTTACATATTATGGACTGGCTGCGGTTGTGCTTATCGGTATGCTTCATATAACAGGATAAATGATATATAAATGATACCAGAATTGTGGAAGTGCGTAGCACGGAACAATTCGTAGGTATCAAAGTCGGGGACTTTTGACCCCGACATCATATAAATATAATTATAGAAAGGAAGTCTGCTATGAGTGATATATTAGAGGTTATTAAGACAAGAAGAAGCGTAAGAAAGTATAAAAGTGATATGGTTCCTGCGGAGATTATAGATAAAATTATTGAAGCGGGAACATATGCGGCTACAGGAATGGACAGACAGTCGCCAATTATACTTGCAGTTACTGACAAGGAATTAAGGAATAAGCTTTCTAAGATGAATTCTAGAATAATGGGAAAGTCAGAAGATTTTGATCCATTTTATGGTGCACCAGTTGTGCTTGTTGTTCTTGCTGATAAGAGTATGCCTACATATATATATGATGGTACTCTGGTTATGGGGAATCTTATGCTTGAGGCACACGCACTTGGTGTGGATAGCTGCTGGATACATAGAGCTAAGGAAGGATTTGAGAGCGAAGAAGGCAGAGAGATACTTAAATCACTAGGCATAGAAGGTAATTATGAAGGAATCGGACATTGTATACTTGGTTATGTAGATGGAGAAGAACCTCAGTGTCACCCAAGAAAAGATAACTGGGTATACAGAGCATAGCTTGTAATATTTTCATAAAATTGTACATTTAATATTTTTGCAAATTGATATTTAACATATAAAAATGCTGAAAAAATAAATGGAAGAATAAAGAAACTGATAGAAAAGGAGATTGAGATAGATGGTTAAACACGTTATATTGTGGAAGTTAAAAGAAGAACTTACTGCAGAAGAGAAGGAAAATGTAAAGGCAGGTATCAAGGAAGGTCTTGAAGGACTTGCAGGAAAAGTGCCTGGTCTTGTAGATGTAAAGGTTAATATCAATGGTTTGCCAACATCAACGGTAGATGTTATGCTTGATACAACATTTACAGATGCAGATGCTCTTAAGGCATATAGCACTAATCCGCTTCATGTTGCAGTAGCAGACGGAAAGGTACGCCCATATACGGCAGTAAGATCCTGCCTTGATTATGAAGTGTAGAATTAATTGTTGAATAAACTTCAGAAATTGAATCATAATAATTTTTTAAAATGGAAAAATAAAGTTATGGATTGACACGATTCATAAGTATATGCTATTATTAATTTATATGAATATATTAAAGACTGGGAAAGAGACTTCTTTTCATGGAACCTGACAGGAAAGTGATGCCACCGACTGAAAGCATACACAGGGAATTGTCAAGAGGAACACTCTGGAGTTGAATATCTGAATTATATCAATGCCCTTGGAATATGTTATGAAATGCGTATGCATACAGCTGTTATAGACAGGCAGGTGATATATGTAGGTTATTACGTTGTACGCGTTAAGTATTTAAAGAGGAATGATAAGAAGCCTGAGTGGTTAAGTTATTGATGACAAGTTTCTAGATGACAGCTATTCAGAAGCGGATTTCGTTCAATGCGGGTGGTACCGCGGATAATTATGTATTATTCGTCCCGGAATGCTGGTAAGGCATTCCGGGATTTTTTGCGTGCAGATAACGATTGCCACTAAGTCACATCGTTACAGCCTTTGCAGAAAGCAGGAACAATATATTTATCAGCTGCAACAAGACACACATTAACAATATAAAGCAATCAGAAAGGAGCTATTATCAAGATGGCAAACATTTACAGAGATGTCACATTACAGAATGTAAGTGAGAACGACATTGGAAAGCAGATGAAGGTATCAGGATGGGTTGAGAACATCCGTGACCATGGTGGAGTTTCATTTATCGATTTAAGAGATATGTATGGAGTATTACAGGTAGTTATACGTGAACCAGAGCTTTTAAAGGGTATTAAGAAGGAAGAATGTATCAGTATCGATGGTATTATGGAGCAGAGAGATGAGGAAACTTACAATCCTAAAATTCCATCAGGAACTATTGAACTTGAAGCTAAGAAGATTACAGTATTAGGACAGGTTTACCAGCAGGTTCCATTTGAAATCCAGACATCTAAGGAAGTAAGAGAGGATGTAAGACTTAAGTACAGATACTTAGACTTAAGAAACCCTAAGGTTAAGGATAATATGGTATTCCGTTCAAAGGTTATCTCATTCCTTCGTCAGAAGATGACAGATATGGGCTTCCTTGAAATCCAGACACCTATTCTTTGTGCTTCATCACCAGAAGGCGCAAGAGATTATATCGTTCCATCAAGAAAATATAAGGGCAAGTTCTATGCACTTCCACAGGCACCACAGCAGTACAAGCAGCTTCTTATGGTATCTGGTTTTGATAAGTATTTCCAGATAGCTCCTTGCTTCAGAGATGAAGATGCAAGAGCTGACCGTTCACCAGGAGAATTCTATCAGCTTGACTTCGAGATGAGCTTTGCTACTCAGGAAGAAGTATTTGCAGTTGGTGAAGAAGTGCTTACAGAGACATTTGCAAAGTTTGCACCAGAGGGTTCAGTTGTAACACAGGCTCCTTATCCAATTATAAGCTACAAGCAGGCTATGCTTGAATTCGGTTCAGATAAGCCAGACCTTAGAAACCCACTTAGAATTATAGATTTGTCTGATTTCTTCAATAAATGTACATTCAAGCCATTCCAGAATAAGACTGTAAGAGCTATCAATGTTCACGCTAAGCTTTCAAAGGGCCAGCACGAGAAGCTTCTTAAGTTCGCTACAGGAATTGGTATGGGTGGACTTGGTTACCTTGAGGTTCTTGAAGACCTTTCATATAAGGGACCAATTGATAAGTTCATTCCAGAAGAACTTAAAGGCGAAATCAGGGAACTTGCAGGACTTCAGGCAGGAGATACTATTTTCTTTATCGCTGATAAGGAAGATAAGGCTGCATTCTTTGCAGGACAGATTCGTAACGAACTTGGCACACGTCTTGATTTAATAGAGAAAAATGCATACAGATTCTGTTATGTAAATGACTTCCCTATGTTTGAAAGAGACCCAGAAACTAAGAAGATTGGTTTCACACACAATCCATTCTCTATGCCACAGGGTGGTCTTGAAGCACTTAATACTATGGATCCACTTGATATTCTTGCTTATCAGTATGATATCGTATGTAATGGTGTTGAATTATCATCAGGTGCTGTGCGTAACCATGATATGCAGATTATGGTTAAGGCATTTGAAATTGCCGGATATGATGAAGAAGTACTTAAGGCTAAGTTTGGAGCACTTTACAACGCATTCCAGTTCGGTGCACCACCACATGCAGGTATGGCACCAGGTGTTGACCGTATGATTATGCTTCTTAGAAATGAAGAGAATATCCGTGAGGTTATTCCATTCCCAATGAGTGGTACAGCACAGGATCTTATGTGTGGAGCACCTAATGAGGTAACAGAACAGCAGTTAAGAGAGGTTCATATTAAGGTCAGAGATTAATATGAAAGAAAGGATGGTATGTTATGGCTAATGTGATTAGTGATGAAACTATCGAATATGTAGGTATTCTTGCTAAGCTTGAGCTTTCTGAGTCGGAAAAAGAGGATGCCAAGAAGGATATGGCAAGTATGCTTGATTATATAGATAAGCTTGGCGAGCTTGATACAACAGGCGTTGAGCCTATGTCACACGTATTCCCTGTTAATAATGTTATGAGGGAAGATGTTGTTACTAACGGCGATGGAAGCAAGGCTACACTTGCCAATGCACCAGAAGCTAACGAATATGTATTTATAGTTCCAAAGACTGTTGAATAAGAAAGGGAAATGCTATGAGTTTATTAGATTGTACAGCCGTTGAACTTGCTGCAAAGATTAAGGCAGGTGAAGTGACAGCGGTAGAAGCTATGCAGGCTGTTGTTGCTCAGATTGAAAAGTCTGAAGGCAAGCTTAACTGCTATGTGACATTTGACAAGGAAAAAGCATTACAGGCAGCAGCTAAGGCTGACGATGATATCAAGGCTGGAAAGCTTACGGGACCTTTAGCTGGTGTACCTTTTGCTATTAAGGATAATATGTGTACAGAAGGCATGCTTACAACATGTTCTTCTAAAATACTCGGTAACTTTGTTCCAACATTTTCTTCTGAAGCAGTTATAAAACTTCAGGAGGCAGGTGCAGTTATTATCGGTAAGACTAATATGGATGAGTTCGCCATGGGCTCAACAACAGAAACAAGTGCATTCGGAGTAACTAAGAATCCAAGAAATACAGAGCACGTTCCTGGTGGTTCATCAGGTGGTTCAGCTGCAGCAGTTGCAGCAAATGAATGCTTTGCGGCACTTGGTTCAGATACAGGTGGTTCTATAAGACAGCCTGCATCTTACTGTGGTGTTGTAGGTATGAAGCCTACTTATGGTACTGTCTCAAGATATGGACTTATAGCTTATGGTTCATCACTTGATCAGATAGGACCATTATGTAAGGATGTAACAGACTGTGCTACTATTATGGAGGTAATAGCAGCAAAGGATGATAAGGATTCTACATCAGTAAAGAGAGAAGATACAGCATTTACAAAGGCTTTAGTAGATGATGTTAAGGGACTTAAGATAGGTATTCCAAGAGATTACTTTGGAGATGGACTTGATCCTGAGGTTAAGGAAGCTGTTATGTCGGCAGCTAAGGTGCTTGAAGAAAAGGGTGCCATAGTTGAAGAATTCGACTTAAGCCTTGTAGAGTACGCTATACCTACTTATTATACAATAGCTGCCGCTGAGGCAAGCTCTAACCTTGAAAGATTCGATGGCGTTAAGTATGGTTACAGGACAAGTGAGTATGAAGGTCTTCACAATATGTACAAGAAGACACGTTCAGAGGGCTTTGGACCTGAGGTTAAGAGAAGAATAATGCTTGGTTCATTCGTACTCAGCTCAGGCTATTATGATGCTTACTATTTAAAAGCATTAAGAGTAAAGGCTCTTATTAAGAAAGCATTTGATGAAGCATTTGCAAAGTATGATGTAATACTTGGACCTGTTGCACCAACGACTGCACCTAAGATAGGCTCATCTTTAGCAGACCCTATCAAGATGTATCTTGGCGATATATATACAATATCAGTTAACCTTGCAGGTCTTCCAGGAATAAGTGTACCTTGTGGAAAGGACTCTAAGGGGCTTCCAATAGGTGTACAGCTTATAGGTGACTGCTTTAAGGAAAATAATATAATACGTGCTGCATACTCATATGAGCAGGCACGAGGAAGATTTGAATAAGGAGGAGGTCAGGCAATGAAAGATTATGAAGTAGTTATTGGTCTTGAAGTTCACGTTGAGCTTGCTACAAAGACTAAGATATTCTGCGGCTGTTCAACAGCATTTGGTGGAGCACCTAATACACACACATGCCCTGTTTGTACAGGTATGCCAGGCTCTCTTCCAGTTCTTAACAAGAAGGTAGTAGAGTATGCTATGGCGGTTGGTCTTGCAACTAACTGCTCTATAACAAGAGACTGCAAGTTTGATAGAAAGAATTATTTCTATCCTGATAATCCACAGAATTATCAGATATCACAGCTTTATCTGCCTATATGCCGTGATGGACATGTAGATGTAAAGCTTGAAGATGGAACAGAGAAGTCTATAAGAATTCACGAGATTCATATGGAAGAGGATGCAGGTAAGCTTATACACGATGAGTGGGAGGATGTATCCTATGTTGACTATAACCGTTCAGGTGTGCCTCTTATAGAAATCGTATCTGAGCCAGATATGAGAAATGCAGAAGAGGTTATTGCTTATCTTACTAAGTTAAGAAATACTATCCAGTATCTTGGAGCATCTGACTGCAAGTTACAGGAAGGTTCTATGAGAGCTGATGTCAATCTTTCTGTAAGAGAAAAAGGCAGCACTGAATTCGGTACAAGAACAGAAACTAAGAATCTTAACTCATTTTCAGCTATCCAGAGAGCTATTGAGGCTGAGACAGCCAGACAGATAGATATAATTGAAGCTGGTGGACAGGTTGTTCAGGAAACAAGAAGATGGAATGATGATAAGGAATATTCTTATGCTATGCGTTCTAAAGAGGATGCACAGGATTACAGATATTTCCCAGACCCAGACCTTGTACCAATCCACATAAGCGAAGAATGGCTTGATACTATTAAGGAAGCACAGCCAGAGTTTAAGGATGAGAAAATGCTTCGTTATAAGGAAGAGTTCGGAATTCCTGATTATGATATCAATATGATTACAGATTCTAAGAAGCTTGCTGATATATTTGAAGAAACAACAGCCTTATGCAATAAGCCAAAGAAAGTATCTAACTGGCTTATTACAGAGACTATGCGTATTTTAAAGGAAAAGAATATGGATCCTGAGGATATCACATTCTCACCTAAGAGTCTTGCAAGAATTATTGAGCTTGCAGATGAGGGCTCTATTAACAGTAATGTTGCTAAGGAAATATTCGAGAAGATATTTGACGAGGACATTGATCCAGATAAGTATATTGATGAAAATGGACTTAAGCAGGTTAATGACGAAGGTGCACTTAAGGCAACAGTTGAGAAGGTTATAGCTGATAATCCACAGTCAGTAGCTGATTACAGAGCAGGTAAGGAGAAGGCTATTGGATTCCTTGTAGGCCAGACTATGAAGGCTATGCAGGGTAAGGCTAATCCGGGTATGGTTAATAAGCTTTTAAAAGAGTTGCTGTAGATTTTGGGAATATGTTTAACAAAGACGATGTGGGAAGAGGCAAGGTGCAGAGTGCGGCGGACGGCGGACGGACGATTTGAGAAATCGGCGGAAGCAACAAAGACACGTTTGCACTGAGTGTCGCTCGCAGCGGTACTAAAGCGCTAAAGGACAGCGCTTAAGTGCCGGCGGCTCCCCATCGTCTTTTTATGCTTCCGCCGGTTTCTCCAATCTGTGTGTTGGCGGACTGCGATGTTGCGGGGCTGGAGTGGTGAACATATTTTGTTAAATGTATTTGGAGATAGACAGATAAACAGAAAGAGAGGGGTGTACCGCCTCTCTTTTTTGATGAAAATATACTAAAATATATATTTGGATTTATATGTTTGGGGTTATTCTGTGTGGGTTATTCCACTGTTTAGTGTGAATTATTTCACTTGGGTTATTAGGCTTGTGGGGGCTCGGTGTGTGAGCTGTAGTTGTCTACAGTGTCACCTGTGACGGGTGACATTCCTACGAATTCACAGCCGTATGCGTAGAGGTCTGAGTTATCTACTGGCTGACAGCGGATGATTTTGACAACACAGTTTATTGGGTCTTTTTCATCATCTAACTGTAACACAGCATCAAAATAGAAATCTAAAGGTAAAATGCTTTTTGAGCGAAAGCCGATTCCACCTTTTGATATATCAGTTATATTTATAGGTGAGTCGAGATTTCTTATATTGATGTAATCCTGCTTAAAAAGCTTAGACACATTTAATGTTAAATTCGCCTTGTGGCGGTTATAGCGTCTTTTTTCAATTCCATCATTCATAGTACAATCCTCCATCTACAATTGCGTATAATAATAATCTGAATACATAAAAAAGTTGAATAAATAAAACATATTGTATAAAGATTTTCTATAATAATACAATTTTTAAGAATAATATGCAAGTATTGTCTATTGATTTTGGTAGTGTACTGTTATATAATTTTTAGTTGTTGAGTGTATAATTAAATTCACTATTACTATAATTTAAAAGGATGGATGCGATCATGGAAAAGTTTAAGTTACTTTATGAAGGCAAAGTAAGAGAAGTGTATGATATAGGAGATAAGCTTGTTATAGCGGCAACAGATCGTATATCAGCATTTGACCACATTTTAAAGAATAAGGTCACAGATAAGGGTGCAATTCTTACTCAGATGTCTAAATTCTGGTTTGATTATACTAAGGATGTTATTCCTAATCATATGATATCTGTTGATGTTAATGATATGCCGGAATTCTTCCAGAATGAAAAGTATGCAAGAAGAAGTATGATGTGCAAGAAGTTAACTATGCTTCCAATCGAGTGCATCGTCAGAGGATATATAACAGGAAGTGGCTGGGCAAGCTATCAGAAGAATGGTACAGTCTGTGGAATTAAGCTTCCGGAAGGTCTTGAAGAGTCAGAGAAGCTTCCTGAGCCAATCTATACACCAAGTACTAAGGCTGAGGTTGGTGACCATGATGAGAATATCTCATTTGAGCAGAGTATTGAAGTGTTAGAGAAGAAGTTCCCAGGTAGGGGGCTTGAATATGCAACTAAGATTAAGGATGCTACAATAGCACTTTATAAGAAGTGTGCAGAATATGCTTTAAGCAAGGGAATTATTATTGCTGATACTAAGTTTGAATTTGGTCTTGATGAGAATGGCGAAGTTGTAATCGGTGATGAAATGCTTACACCAGACAGCTCACGTTTCTGGCCATTAGAAGGATACAAGAAAGGACAGGGACAGCCATCTTACGATAAGCAGTTCGTTAGAAACTGGCTTCTTGCTAACCCTGATAGTGATTATCTTCTTCCAGATGATATCATTAACAAGACAGTAGAAAAGTACAAAGAGGCATATAAGCTTCTTACAGGTGAAGATTTCTAATTTAATTACATTGCTAATACGAATACTAAGACAGAGGTATATATGAACGACAGTTATATTGATGACAGAAAGCTTCACGAAGAATGTGGAGTGTTTGGCGCATATGACTTCGATTGCGGAGATGTTGCGTCAACGATATATTATGGCTTGTTTGCATTACAGCACAGAGGACAGGAAAGTTGTGGTATCGCTGTGAGTGATACAGAAGGCCCTAAGGGAAAGGTCCTTTCCCACAAGGATATGGGACTTGTGAATGAAGTGTTTAATTCTGAGAATTTAGAGAAGTTAAAGGGTAACATCGGTGTTGGACACGTCCGTTATTCTACAGCAGGAAGTTCTACAAGAGAAAATGCACAGCCACTTGTATTAAATTATGTTAAGGGTACGCTTGGAATGGCACATAATGGTAATCTTCTTAATGCGGTTGAGTTAAGGGAAGAACTTTCATATACAGGTGCTATATTCCAGACTACAATTGATTCAGAAGTTATTGCGTATTTAATAGCGAGAGAAAGACTTAATACACCTACGGTAGAAGAAGCTGTTAAAAATGCTATGAAGAAGATTAAGGGTGCATACTCGCTTATAGTGATGAGTCCTAGAAAGCTTATCGGAGCAAGAGATCCATTTGGTTTCAAGCCTCTTTGTATAGGAAAGAGAGACAATACATATTTCTTATCATCAGAGACCTGTGCACTTGATACAGTAGGTGCTGAGTTTATAAGAGATGTATTACCAGGAGAGATAGTTACAATAACTAAAGATGGGATACATTCAGATACATCACTCTGCCAGAAGAATACAGCAAGGTGTATATTTGAATATATATATTTTGCAAGACCTGACAGCAGGATAGATGGTATGGGAGTATATGAATCAAGAGTTAATGCTGGTCGTATACTTGCAAAGACACATCCAGTAGAAGCAGATTTGGTTGTCGGTGTTCCAGAATCAGGAAATCCAGCAGCACTTGGTTATTCTATGGAGTCAGGTATTCCTTATGGTAATGCTTTTATAAAGAATAATTATGTCGGAAGAACATTTATTAAGCCAAAGCAGGAGCAGAGAGAGTCTAGCGTTAAGGTTAAACTTAACGTGTTGAAAGAGGAAGTCGCAGGCAAGAGAGTGGTTATGATAGATGATTCTATTGTAAGAGGAACAACAAGCCGCAGAATTGTTAATCTTTTAAGACAGGCGGGGGCTAAGGAGGTACATGTAAGAATAAGTTCTCCAGCATTCCTTCATCCTTGCTATTTTGGTACTGATATACCATCAGAGGATCAGCTTGTAGCATCAGGAAGAACGGTTGATGAAATCTGCAAGTACATAGAAGCAGATTCTCTTGGCTATCTTGAAACAGATAAATTAAGTGAAATGATATGTAATCAGACAGGCTTCTGCGATGCCTGCTTTACAGGTAATTATCCAATTGAACCACCAGAAATAGATATTCGTGGCGAGATGGGTTAAAATAACCGGATTGGGAGGGTAAAGCCCTCCCTTTTTGTGTAATAGGGAATCACGGTAGAATTTACTGTTACGTAAAAAAGCACTATATGCCGATGATATACATTCATGCGATGATATGGTTTGTCACAAACGACTATGCTTGCTATTGGAATATGCTTTGCACGTTTTTTAAAATTTCAATATTAATACTGGGGAGAATAATTAATGAAGAATAGCGGTCAGGATAATAATTACAAGATTAATAATAATCAAGACGATAAACAGAATAATAATCAAGAGAATAATAATCAGGACAGATTAATTAAACAGATTAAATTTATAGAGGAGATTGATAAAGAGAAACTTATAGGAAGACAGACATATCTTGCAGATGCTTCAAGGAAAGAAAATGATGCTGAACACGCGTGGCATATGGCAATTATGGCGGTGCTGTTAAGCGAGTATTCTAATGAAAAGATTGATGTGTTAAAGACTATGACAATGCTTCTTATACACGATATAGTAGAGATTGATGCTGGTGATACTTACGCATATGATGAGGATGGCAAGAAGACACAGAGACAGAGAGAATTAACTGCTGCAGATAGAATATTCGGGCTTCTTCCAAGTGACCAGGCTGAATATATGAGAGGGCTTTGGGACGAATTCGAGGAAAGAAAGACACCTGAGGCAAAGTTTGCAAGGACACTTGATAATATACAGCCTGTAATGCTTAATAATGCTTCTGGTGGAAGAAGCTGGGAAGAAAAGTGTGTCCATTTAAATCAGATACTTAAAAGGAATGAGAATACTAAAGATGGTTCAGAGACTTTGTGGGATTATGCGTATAACAATTTTATCAAGCCAAATGTTGAAAAGGGAAAAATAAAAGAGGACTGACATCATATTGAATGAATAGAATATATATGGTACAATCTAATAAGTAGTGTTCAGTATATTCTATATATGCTGTATTGATGGTTAATAATAGCCGGCTACAATTATAAGAATTATGACAATTTAAGAAAGGCGGATTGCAGGAATGAACGACAGATATCAGACACCACTTGCAGAAAGATACGCAAGCAAAGAGATGCAGTACATTTTCTCTCCAGATATGAAGTTTAAGACATGGAGAAAGTTATGGATTGCATTAGCTGAAACAGAGGCAGAATTAGGACTTCCAATCACACAGGAGCAGATTGATGAACTTAAGGCTCATCAGGATGACATTAACTATGAAGATGCGAAGAAGCGTGAGAAGGAAGTACGTCACGATGTTATGTCACATGTATATGCTTATGGTCTTCAGTGTCCTAAGGCTAAGGGAATAATTCATCTTGGTGCTACATCTTGTTATGTTGGTGATAATACAGATATCATAATTATGACAGAGGGCTTAAAGCTTGTTCGTAAGAAGCTTGTTAATGTTATTAACGAACTTTCTAAGTTTGCTGACAAATATAAAGCACAGCCTACACTTGCTTTCACACATTTTCAGCCAGCACAGCCAACAACAGTTGGAAAGAGAGCGACATTATGGCTTAATGAATTAGTTATGGATTTAGAAGATCTTGACTATGTATTATCAACAATGAAGCTTTTAGGCTGTAAGGGAACAACAGGTACACAGGCTTCATTCCTTGAATTATTCAATGGAGATCAGGATAAGATTCGTCAGATAGATAAGAAGATTGCCACAAAGATGGGCTTTGAGGCGTGTGTTCCAGTATCAGGACAGACATATTCAAGAAAGGTTGATACAAGAGTTCTTAATGTTCTTGCAGGCATTGCTGCATCAGCACATAAGTTCTCTAATGATATAAGATTATTACAGCACCTTAAGGAAGTTGAAGAACCATTTGAGAAGTCACAGATAGGTTCATCAGCTATGGCATATAAGAGAAATCCTATGAGAAGTGAACGTATGGCTTCACTTGCAGATTATGTACTTTGTGATGCCCTTAACCCAGCTATAGTATCAAGCACACAGTGGTTTGAAAGAACACTTGACGACTCAGCTAATAAAAGACTTTCTGTACCAGAAGGCTTCCTTGCAGTTGATGGAATACTTGATCTTTACCTTAATGTTGTTGATGGACTTGTTGTATATGACAAGGTTATTATTAAGCATATGATGGCAGAGCTTCCATTTATGGCTACAGAGAACATTATGATGGATGCAGTTAAGGCTGGTGGAGACAGACAGGAACTTCACGAAAGAATAAGAGAACTTTCAATGATAGCTGGCAAGAGAGTTAAGCAGGAAGGTCTTGATAATAATCTTCTTGAGCTTATTGCAGATGATCCAATGTTTGGAGTTACTCTTGAAGAGCTTCAGGCTAAGCTTGACCCAATTAAGTATGTTGGACGTTCAAGAGAGCAGGTTGATGAATACCTTGCAGATGTTATTAAGCCAATACTTGATGATAACTCAGATATACTTGGTCTTACGGCTCAGATTAATGTATAAATCGTATATATCAGATAAATGTGTATATAAGTAACATTGTCAGATTAAATAAGAACTATAATTATAATAATGACTGCCACATTAAATGTATATGAATATGTGGCAGTTATTATTTTGTATATTGAATGCACTGGTATAAAAGTCTGTAAGTGCCGCAAAACAAGCCATTTTTTCTACAGATAATAAAAAAAGAAAAAAATGTATTTTTTTTGCGTTTTTTTGAAAAAAGTAGTTGACAAATAGTGCATTTTAATATTATAATAGCGAAGCAGTGTTCGTGAGACACGAAACACTAACAAAGCGAACGGGATCTTAGCTCAGCTGGGAGAGCATCTGCCTTACAAGCAGAGGGTCACAGGTTCGAGCCCTGTAGGTCCCACTTAGGACATTAAGTCCTAATGTATGTGGTTTGCATACAATATAATATATGGCGAGATAGCTCAGTTGGCTAGAGCACACGGTTCATACCCGTGGTGTCGTGGGTTCAAATCCCTCTCTCGCTACTACTGTAAAAGAACGCGTTTGCGTTCTTTTTTTTATGTAATTTTATTACAAAAATAGTGGTTTAATTGTGTAGTATCTGTGGACTGATTGTGAAATGTGCACAAGTAAAATACGTTGTTATTGTAAATATCGGTGAAATTACATAAAACATCTTGAAAAATCAAATACAATATGCTATTTTAAATACACCATTACAAATACTTTTTACAAGATTATTTTTTTTCATATCGAATTCATCAATTATTTTAATTATAGGTGAATTCTCCCTCCTTTCATCATAGCATAAGCAGCTATGAATTTTGCCCCTTATGAGAGAACGGCTCATAAGGGGATTTTTTTATGTAATAGGAAATTCTATTAGAATTTCCTATTACATAAAAGGCACTATGTGCCGATGATGAGCACTCGCACGAAGAAGTAGTTTGCCGCAAGCGACTATGCTCGGCGCAGGAATGTGCTTTGCACATTCCTTTTATTTATAAAATGGTAATACTTTGCATCTTGACATAATGCGTGATATTAAGATAAATTATAATTAAGTTTAATAACACTAACTGTAATTAGAGAGGACGTATCGATGATAAAGAAACAATTAATTCAGACAATACCTGAGAGTAAAAAATATATAGCAGGAAATGTCATATTCCAATGGCTGGCTCTGGTTTCTAATATTGTGCTTATGACGATAATAACAACATTTATTGCGGGCCTTATAGACGGTGGCAGTGGAATAGGAAAATATAATTTTTCTAGTATGGCAGCTATGGTGATAAGTCTTATAGTATGCGTTATTGTAAGGGCAGTTTGTAATATTGGTTCATCAAAGATGAGCTATCTGTCATCTAAGACAGTAAAGAGAAATTTAAGACAGATGATATATGAAAAGCTTCTTCGTATGGGAGCATCATATAATGAGAAGGTTAAGACATCAGAACTTGTACAGGTTACAGTTGAAGGTGTAGACCAGCTTGAAACATATTTTGGAGCATATATGCCCCAGTTTTTTTATGCTATGCTTGCACCGCTTACATTATTTGTTTGCATATGCACTATAAATGTGGTTTCGGCAGTAGTTCTGCTTATATGCGTACCACTTATACCAATATCAATTGCATTTGTGCAGACCTGGGCCAAGAAGCTTTTATCTAAATACTGGTCACAATATACAGCTCTTGGCGACACATTTTTGGAAAATCTTGAAGGGCTTACAACTTTAAAGATATATCAGGCAGATGATTATAAGAACATACAGATGAACGAGGAGTCAGAAAAGTTCAGAAAGATAACAATGAAAGTGCTTACAATGCAGCTTAATTCTATTACAATAATGGATTTTGTTGCATATGGAGGAGCAGCTCTTGGAATTATTCTTTCTGTGACGCAGTTTAGTGATGGTAATATTAATCTGGCAGGCTGTCTTCTGATTATACTTTTATCAGCGGATTTTTTTATTCCAATGCGACAGCTTGGCTCATTCTTTCATATAGCTATGAATGGAATGGCGGCAAGTGATAAGATATTTAATTTTCTTGCACTTGAGGAAGAGGATAAAGGAAGCAATGAGTTTCCGGCCAATGAAAATATAGAATTAAAAAATGTACATTTTTCGTATGAGAAAGACAGGGAAATTCTTAAAGGTGTTGATATGACATTTTCTGATAAGAGCTTTACAGCGATTGTCGGTGAGAGCGGCTGTGGTAAATCAACGCTTGCAGGAATACTTATGCACCGCAATAAGGGTTATATAGGAGATATCAGGATTGGAAGTGAGAAGCTTTCTGATATAAGCGAGGCTTCACTAATGCAAAATGTTACATATATAAGCCATCAGAGCTATCTGTTTAAAGGTACGATAAGGGATAACCTTATTGTTGCTTATCCGGAAGCGACAGATGAGCATATGTTAGATGTTCTTAAAAGAGTTAATCTATATGACTTTGTTATGTCTGAGGGCGGACTTGATATGAAGCTTAATGAACAGGCTTCTAATCTTTCGGGTGGACAAAGGCAAAGACTTGCACTTGCAAGGGCACTTATGCATGACAGAAATATATATATATTTGATGAGGCAACTTCTAACATTGATATGGAGAGCGAAGACGATATTATGAGAGAGGTGCTTAATCTTGCAAAGACTAAAACAGTGATTCTTATATCTCACAGACTTGCTAATGTAGTTAATGCAGACAATATATATGTGCTTGAAGCTGGCAGAGTTGCAGAGGCTGGAAAGCATAATGAGCTTTTAGCAAAAAATGGAGTATATTCAAGATTATGGAATGTACAGTATGAGCTTGAGAATTACGGTTTTAAAGATAATGTTGAAAAAAGAACATCAGGAAATGAGGCATAAATATGGGTAAGGTGGATAATAATAAGCATATTGTTAATAGTTCAGACGGAAAATCCGGACGTAGTGGATTAAATGTAATGTTAAGGCTTATAGGTCTTGTAAAACCGCTTGCCGGTTATATGGCGGTGGCAATTCTTATGGGACTTGCAGGACATTTATGTGCTTCTTTTATAACAATATTCGGTGGTTATGCAATACTCGATGTATCAGGGTATGATACAGGACTCACACTTGGTGTGATATTCGTGTGCGTAATTGTGTTCGCACTTGTAAGGGCAGGTTTCAGATATGCAGAACAGTCGTGTAATCATTTTATAGCATTTAAGTTACTTGCAATAATAAGAGATAAAGTATTCAGGGCATTAAGAAAGCTTTGTCCAGCCAGGCTTGAGGGCAGGGACAGAGGCGACCTTATATCTATAATAACTTCGGATATAGAGCTTCTTGAGGTGTTCTACGCACATACAATATCACCTATTGCGATAGCTGTATTGTATACAATAATTATGTGTTGTTATATAGGCTCATTTCACTGGTCGCTGGCACTTATTGCACTTATAGCATATGCATGTGTAGGTGTTGTGATACCGCTTATTGCATCTAAGGCAAGCGGAGATGATGGTTTAAGATACAGAACTAAGTCGGGAGAACTCAGCAGCTTCGTGCTTGAAAGCCTAAGAGGTGCTTCTGAGACAATACAGTACAGTAATGGTGCTAAACGTCTTGAACTTATGAATGGCAGGACAGATGATTTATCAGAAGATGCAAGAAGAATGAAGAATGTGTCTGGTGTTAATACAGCGGTTACTAATGTGTGTATACTGGTATTTGACATAATTATGCTTCTTGCAGGTGTTAAGCTTTATTATGCCGGTATTATAGGCTTTGATGGTGTACTCCTTACTACTATTGCATTATTCTCATCATTTGGACCGGCAGTGGCGCTGGCGGCGTTAGGAAGTACATTGCAGAGTACATTTGCGGCAGGTAACAGAGTTCTTGATATATTAGATGAAGAACCGGTTATAGAGGAACTTACGGGTAATAAAGAAATTGAATTTGAAGGTATTAATGCGGAAGATGTTACATTTGCCTATGGAGAAGAAACTATACTTGATAATTTCAGTATTGATATTAAGAAGGGTGAAATAACTGGAATAATAGGAAAGAGCGGAAGCGGAAAGTCAACGCTTCTTAAGCTGTTTATGCGTTTCTGGGATACAGATAAAGGAAGAATAAGTATTTCAGGCAGTGATATTAAGAATATTAACACTTCTAACTTAAGGGATATGGAAGGTTTTATGACACAGGATACACATCTGTTTCACGACAGCATAAAGAACAATATAAGAATTGCAAAGCTTGATGCGACAGATGAAGAAATTGTGAATGCCTGCAAGAAAGCTTCCATACACGATTTTATACAGTCGCTTCCACAGGGCTATGATACACCTGTAGGAGAATTGGGAGATACACTTTCGGGAGGAGAGAAACAGCGTATAGGACTTGCGAGGGTATTTCTTCATAATGCACCTTTAATACTCTTAGATGAGCCTACAAGCAATCTTGACAGTCTTAACGAGGCGGTTATCCTTAAATCGCTTAATGAGGAAAGACAGAATAAGACGGTTGTGATGGTGTCACACAGACAGTCAACTATGAGAATTACGGATAAGATATATTCCGTAGAGAATGGGCGAATGAGTTAATAATTATGAAAAAGACAGATATTAATAAAAAGAGAGAAAAAGAGAAGCAGATGGTTTCTTATATGATAGCGTTATATTGTAAGAAAAATCATCATAATAAATATAATAAGGGCAGTATCAATAAAAATGGCTTGTGTGCTGAGTGTCAGGAGCTTGCTGAGTATGCAGGATTAAGAAGTGATAAATGCCCATTTATGGAAACTAAGACATTCTGTGCTAACTGCAAGGTACATTGCTATAATCAGGAGATGAGGGGAAAGATAAAAGCAGTAATGAGATTTTCAGGACCGAGAATGATGTTTCATCATCCGGTTGCGGCTATTCATCACATTGTTTCAACAATGCGTGAGAAGAGAAGGTTAAGAAAGGAAAGTGAATATTAAATATGAGAATTGAGGCGGTATATGGGGTGTTAATTCCTTTATTGGGAACAACACTAGGAGCAGCTTGTGTGTTTTTTATGAGGAAGAATATGAAAGATGGGATACAAAGAAGCCTTACAGGCTTTGCATCCGGAGTTATGGTTGCAGCTTCTGTATGGAGTCTGCTTATTCCGTCAATTGAACAGTCAGAAAGTATGGGAAGATTTGCGTTCGTGCCGGCACTTGTCGGTTTATGGGCTGGTATGCTGTTCTTGCTGCTGCTTGATAATATAACGCCTCATCTGCATATTAATAGTGAGGTTTCGGAAGGACCAAGAACTAATCTAAAAAAAACGACTATGCTTGTCCTTGCAGTGACAATTCATAATATACCTGAGGGGATGGCAGTTGGTGTTGTGTATGCGGGCTTTCTGCTTGGCAATTCAGGAATTACAGCAATGGCGGCACTTGTGCTGTCGGTTGGAATAGCAATTCAGAATTTCCCAGAGGGAGCTATTATATCAATGCCGCTAAGAGCTAACGGGCTTGGCAGGGGAAAGTCATTTCTGTATGGATTTCTGTCAGGCGTGGTTGAACCTGTAGCTGCATTCGTAACGATACTGGCAGCAGGAATAATTACACCTGCAATGCCATATCTTTTAAGCTTTGCGGCTGGAGCTATGATATATGTTGTAGTAGAAGAACTTATTCCGGAGATGTCACAGGGGAGGCATTCTAATATTGGAGTAATTGCATTTGCGATAGGTTTTGGAATAATGATGATGTTAGATGTGGCATTAGGATAAATGTGTATTAGGAACTTGTAAATGTTACTAAAATGTGGTTTACTTATAAGGATATGATATTGATAGGCTTATGCGTACTGAGAAAGGTATGGTTATTAGATGAGAGTTGGATTAGGTTATGATGTTCATAAGTTAGTTGAAGATAGAAAGCTTATAATCGGTGGAGTAGAGATTCCTTATGAGAAAGGATTGTTAGGCCATTCAGATGCAGATGTATTATTACACGCAATTATGGATGCACTTTTAGGTGCCGCGGCACTTGGAGATATAGGAAAGCATTTTCCAGATACAGATGATGCTTACAAGGGCATATCAAGCATTAAGCTTTTAGAGGAAGTTGGTGTGCTTCTTGATAAGAATAATTATATAATCGAGAATATAGATGCTACAATTATTGCACAGAAGCCTAAAATGCGTCCTTATATAGATACCATGAGAGAGAATATTGCAAAGGCATTAAAGATTGATGTCAACTGTGTTAATGTAAAGGCGACAACAGAAGAAGGTCTTGGCTTTACAGGAACAGGTGAGGGGATATCCTCACAGGCTATATGCAGTCTTGTGTCAGTGTCTAATTATATATATGGTGATTCGGATATGACTAACTGTTGCAGCGGCTGTAATGGATGTGCTGCAAGAAGAACACAGGAGTAAGTCTGGTCACAGGATTACAATTGAGTAATTATTAGGAATTCAGCATATCTGATTGTGATTAAATATCATATAATAGATTAAGATTAATTAGTTAGGAAGTTATCAGATATGAAATATTTAGATTTTATAAAGCAGGAAATGGCTGTCATTATGGATAGGGATCCTGCGATTAAAAGTAAAATGGAAGTGTTCCTTTATCCAAGCTTCTGGGCATTGTTAAAGTACAGAAAAGCCCATAAGCTTTATAAGAAAGGGCATTTCTACAGAGCAAGAAAGCTGTCACAAAGAACAGCAAGAAAGACAGGAATAGAAATCCACCCAGGTGCAACTATTGGCGAAGGGTTATTTATTGACCACGGACATGGTGTTGTCATTGGTGAAACTGCTATTATAGGAGATAATGTAACACTCTATCAGGGAGTTACGCTTGGTGGAACAGGCAAAGAGCAGGGCAAACGTCATCCTACACTTGGAAGCAACATAATGGTTGGTGCAGGTGCTAAGGTATTAGGTTCTGTGACTATAGGTGATAATTGTAAGATAGGTGCAGGTTCAGTAGTATTAAAAAATGTGCCACCTAACTCAACAGTTGTAGGTGTCCCTGGCAGAGTTGTTATGAGAGGTGATGTAAGAGTGCTTGAAGATCTTGACCAGATACATCTTCCAGACCCGGTTATGAGCGATATAGAATATCTTAAGGAGCAGAATAAGAAGCTTAAGAAACGTATCGCACATCTTGAAAATCTTGTTAATGAGCCAAGAAATATAGAAGAATAGAAGATTAATTTTACCGACATAAAGAAAGGATCAAAGTTATTATGAAGATTTATAATACACTTTCAAGAAGTAAAGAAGAATTCGTGCCATTAGAAGAAGGCAAAGTTAAAATGTATGTATGCGGACCAACAGTGTATAACCTTATACATATTGGTAATGCAAGACCTATGATAGTGTTTGATACAGTAAGAAGATATCTTGAGTACAAGGGATATGATGTTAATTATGTATCTAACTTTACAGATGTGGACGATAAGATTATTAAGAAAGCTATCGAAGAAGGAGTTACAGCAGAAGAAATCTCTAAGCGTTATATTAAGGAATGTAAAAAGGATATGGCTGGAATGAATATTAAGCCAGCAACAACACATCCTCTTGCTACACAGGAAATTGACGGTATGATTGATATGATAAAGACACTTATCGATAAAGGTTATGCCTATGAGAAGAATGGTACTGTATATTACAGAACAAGACGTTTTGAGGGTTATGGAAAGCTTTCTAAGAAGAATATAGATGATTTAGAGGCTGGACATAGAGATGATGCACACAAGCTTAAGGTATCAGGTGAAGACGAGAAGGAAGATCCACTTGATTTCGTATTATGGAAGCCAAAGAAGGACGGAGAGCCTTATTGGGAGTCACCTTGGAGTGAAGGACGTCCGGGCTGGCATATAGAGTGTTCTGTAATGTCTAAGAAGTATCTTGCAGATGAGATAGATATTCACGCAGGCGGTGAGGATTTAATATTCCCGCATCACGAGAATGAAATTGCACAGTCAGAAGCCGCTAACGGAGTTCCGTTTGCCAAGTACTGGATGCACAATGCATTCCTTAATATTGATAATAAGAAAATGTCTAAGTCATTAGGTAATTTCTTTACAGTAAGAGATATTTCAAAGGAATATGATTTACAGGTATTAAGATTTTTTATGCTTTCAGCACATTACAGGAATCCTATTAATTTCAGCCATGACCTTATGGAAGCAGCCAAGAACGGTCTTGACAGAATAATCACAGCAGTTACTAATCTTACACATCTTGAAAAGAGTGCTAAAGATAGTGCTATGACAGAAGATGAGAAGAAGGTAATAGATTCAACTAAAGACATTTATGGTAAATTTGAAGCTGCTATGGATGACGACTTTAATACAGCTGATGCAATATCAGCAGTATTTGAATTAGTTAAGCTTGCTAATTCTAATTCATCAGAGGACAATACTAAGGAATATATAACAGCACTAAAGGAAAGTATTGTTACACTTGCGGATATATTAGGACTTAAGGTTATTAAGGAAGAAGAACTTCTTGATGAAGATATAGAAGCACTTATCGCTGAAAGACAGCAGGCAAGAAAAGATAAGAATTTTGCAAGAGCTGACGAGATAAGAGATGAACTTATGGCTAAGGGAATTATTCTTGAGGATACAAGAGAAGGTGTCAGATGGAAGAGAGCATAAAAGATAACCTGACAAGTGATATATGGGATGTACTTGGACTAAAAAGTGTAAGTCCAAGACAGCTTTCCCCACTTGTTCTTGCGTATATAGGTGACAGTATATTTGACTTAGTAGTAAAGACTAAGATAGTTACTGCTGGCAATACACAGGTTAATAAGATGAACAGGGCTGCAAGCAGTATTGTCAAGGCTGAGTCACAGTCTAAGATGATAGGTTATCTTGAAGATAAGCTTACCGAGGAAGAAGGAAGTGTATACAAGAGAGGCAGAAATGCCAAATCCTACACATCAGCCAAGAATGCTTCCATAAGTGATTATAGAAGGGCGACAGGCTTTGAGGCACTTATGGGTTATCTGTATTTGTCAGGACAGTATGAAAGAATGTGCGAGCTTATTAAAGATGCACTTGACTGGCTTGAAAATGATAATAAACAGGCATAAAAGAAAGGTTGGAATTCATAAATATGAGATATAAGGAATTAACATTTGAGGGGCGTAATGCAGTCATTGAGGCATTTCGTTCTGGAAAGACAATTGATAAGCTGTTTATTCTTGATGGCTGTCAGGACGGTCCTATAAAGAGTATTGTAAGAGAAGCTAAGAAGACTTCAACAATAATTAACTATGTGGACAAGGAAAGACTTGACAGACTTGCCAATACAGGACACCATCAGGGCGTTGTTGCGATAGGTGCAGCTTATGAATATGCAGAAGTTGAAGATATATTAGAAGCTGCAAGATGCAAGGGCGAAGCACCATTTATATTTGTTCTTGATGAGATTGAAGATCCACATAATCTTGGTGCAATAATAAGAACAGCTAATCTTGCAGGAGCACATGGTGTTATTATCCCTAAGAGAAGAGCTGTAGGACTTACAGCGACAGTAGCCAAGACATCAGCAGGTGCAATTAATTATACACCAGTAGCCAAGGTTACTAATATAGCTAACACTATTGAGGCATTAAAGAAAGAGGGCTTGTGGTTCGTATGTGCAGATATGGGCGGCGAAACTATGTATAACCTTGATTTAAAAGGACCGATAGGTCTTGTTATAGGCAATGAAGGCAATGGCGTAAGCCGTCTTGTAAAAGAGAAATGTGATTTTGTTGCTTCAATTCCTATGAAGGGAGATATAGACTCTCTTAATGCTTCGGTTGCGGCAGGAGTTATGGCGTTTGAAATAGTAAGGCAGAGAATGGTATGAAGCATTATGAGTTGTACAAAGATGAAGAACTTGTAAATATGTATCGTGACGGAGATGCAAGAGCTGTGGACGAGATTATGGAAAGATATAAGAATCTTGTTAGAAAAAAAGCGAATGCTATGTATATAGTCGGCGGGGATAAAGACGACCTTATACAGGAGGGAATGATAGGACTTTATAAGGCAGTCACAACATATGATGAGCTAAAGGCAGCTTCGTTTGCTACATTTGCCTCACTATGTATTAACGGACAGCTTATGAATGCAGTAAAAGCTTCTAATGCCAAGAAAAATACCCCTCTTAATTCCTATGTATCATTTGATACGCCAGCGAACAAATCAGACGATGAGTCAGATATGAAGCTTGTGGATACATTAGTACACGACAGTGAACAAAATCCAGAAGCACTATACATTGACAGGGAAGTAACAGACAATCTGGAAGAAAAAGCCTTCGAGTCATTGAGCCCGTTCGAGAAACAGGTAGTAACACTCCTTATGGAAGGCAACGACTATATAAAAATAGCCGACCAGCTAGGCAAGACACCCAAATCAATAGACAACGCAATACAGCGTTCAAGAAACAAGATAAAAATAATTGTAGATTAGCTATAAATATACTTGATTAATCATTACAAAAATGATATAAATAAAATTGCTGTAAAATACAGCAGTTATGCTATTGTAGCTCAGTGGCAGAGCACTTCATTGGTAATGAAGAGGTCGGGGGTCCAATTCCCCTCAATAGCTTGCGCGAGTAACGAGTACAATACCACCGTCACATAATTCACATACGTGAATTACGCAACGGTGGTATTGTACTAAATAACAACAGACAACAGGCTGACATTCTAGCCCAGCTTGTCCAGTGTCAAGAGAACCAAAAAAATTTTCCACCGGGATATGCTTGCATACATCGGTGGAAAATCTTTTTTGGTTCTCAAAGGCGCAGAGCGCCGCGCCAGACAATGCGAAGAATTGGCTGGTGTGACACTGTACAAGCGTCCGTTCGCCACCCCTCCACATTCATATATCTCCAATTCCATGTGTCCCTACATATTAGACGAGTACCGCGACAACAGAAATAGCAAAGCTATTACTGTTGCAATTAACTTAATCTATGCACACGCTTTTAGCCGTGTGCGTAGGCTGTTTGAATATCTAAATCAAGTATATGCTTTAAGCCGCACGCAGACAGTCAAATTAAGTAAAATCACCTAACCACCACCGCCTGATAATAATACTTCTGATAATAAGTAACAAATTCCTCCATTGACCTCTCCACAATCCCATAAGTCGGGTCAGCCAATGTCACGACCCCTCTGTCAATATCATATCCGGAAAGTGCTGCACAATGCTCATTGCGAGGCCATGTAAATACAGTCCCATCATCAAGTGTTACATCATTATACTTAACATCGGGGTCATTATAATTATAGCTTGTCCATACAATAACAGGATGTCCAAGTGACAATTCGGTAAACAGATCCTCAACCGGTGAGTAACTCATTATGTATGCTGAATAAGACGAATTCTGGCTCTTTAAAAATGAGTTGGCGGCATTAGCAATAGCAGGAGCGAAACAGCCGCTGCCTGTTGTCTTCCACGGAGAACCCCAGAAATATTCAACGAAACACCCTTGCGTTACAGTGTCACGCATATCAAGATAATTTCTTGCAAGAGTTTCTTTATCAATGCCATAGCCAAGATAATTAAGCACCTCTGTCAATGATGTTATCTCACAGCCTGTTGGAAGTTCAGGATACTGGCTCACAAAAGGAATATCAAGGCTGAAAGAATTAGGATATTCGTAATTCTCTGCAGCTCTTGTAGTGTGTTCAAGTATTGCTGATTTAATTCTTTCCGGGTCAACAGAAAGAGTTTCAAGTGTGCTGTCAACATTTAACACAACAGTGTTGTCGTCCTCCTTTTGTTTGTGGTTATCACGGTAATATATGCCAATAACCAGACACAGGGCAGTAATAGATATAAGAAGTATAAAGGTTGTTAATATATTTTTTCGTTTCTTGTTATTTTTTTTGTTCTTTTTGTTCTTAGCGGCTTTATTGTTACCTGCCATATATAAAATCCTTTTCCTTTATTAATAATTAATGTTAATTTCTTAATATATGTAGTTCCTTGGTGGTTTTATATCCGATTGTCATCATATAATGCACACCACGCACTGAGCACGTTAAGACAGTCTTTATTAAGCGTGTAGTCCGTTCGTGATACAGCTTTCTCGCAGTTGTTGATTGACAATCTTAAATATGAGGTTTGCCCAGTTACAGCAAGAATATGAAGCAATTCTTCAATTTTACCATTGTTAAGAATTTGTTCAAATGAAGATGGAGAAAAATATTTGTTATTACGATTACGCATTAGCCACCTCCGTATACAATTATGATAATAGGTAATTGTGAAACTCAGTATTACACTTGTAAATATGTGAAAAATCAACAAAATCAACAAAGACACGCTTTTGCTACTTGTCGCTCGCAACGGTACTAAGTGACTACAATACAGTCGCTAAGTGCCGGCGGCTCCAAAATGTCTTCTTATGATTTGTTAATTTTTCACTATGCAGCCGTCTATATAACCGAGTTTCGCAAACGCCTACAATTATGATAATTATATATAAAAATGCCTTAAAGCTCAATCGTAAAACAGCAATCATTCTAATTTATGGTGTGACTAATTATAATTTGATATGCAGAATACATATGAAGTTCAAGAACATATTATTATAATGAACTTGCTTGTTTTTCAGAATAATTAAACTACTTTTGTAAACTTCTTTCATAAACCCATTGATTGAAACTGCCAACTTGTGTTATTATATCAGTTGTGGTTTTCTGTTTACAGGCCACTAATGTTATATGCTATATTAGGAACTAGCAGAATGGAGGAAGCTATGGTAAAAGCTATTGTTGGTGCGAACTGGGGAGATGAAGGTAAAGGTAAGATTACAGATATGCTTGCCGAAGAATCTGATATCGTTGTAAGATTCCAGGGAGGAAGTAACGCTGGACATACAATCATCAATGATTATGGTAAGTTTGCATTACATCTCCTGCCATCAGGAGTATTTTATAATCATATTACAAGTGTAATCGGTAATGGTGTTGCATTAAATATTCCATACCTTGTAAAGGAACTTAAAAGTCTTACAGACAGGAATGTTCCAATGCCTAAGATTCTTGTATCAGACAGAGCACAGATTATGATGCCATATCATATAGATTTTGATACATATGAAGAAGCCAGACTTGCAGGTAAGTCATTTGGTTCAACTAAGTCAGGAATTGCTCCATTCTATTCAGATAAATATGCTAAGATTGGTTTTCAGGTAAGTGAATTATTTGGAGATGAGAATACCCTTAAAGAGAAGATTGCCAATGTATGTACATTAAAGAATGTAATGCTTGAACATCTTTATCATCAGCCACTTCTTAATGAAGAAGATATATTTAATACACTTATGGAATACAAAGAGATGGTTAAGCCATATGTATGTGATACATCAGCTTATCTTCATCAGGCACTTAAGGAAGGCAAGAAGATTCTTCTTGAAGGTCAGTTAGGTTCACTTAAAGACCCAGACCACGGAATATATCCAATGGTTACATCTTCATCAACACTTGCTCCTTATGGTGCTATTGGTGCTGGTATTCCAGCAGCTTCAATTACAGATGTTGTAACAGTTGTTAAGGCATACTCATCAGCAGTAGGTGCTGGTGCATTTGTAAGTGAGATATTCGGAGAGGAAGCTGACGAGTTAAGAAAGCGCGGTGGTGACGGCGGCGAGTTCGGTGCTACAACAGGACGTCCAAGAAGAATGGGCTGGTTCGATGCAGTTGCTACACGTTATGGTGTGCGTATGCAGGGAACAACAGAAGTTGCTCTTACAGTAGTTGATGTACTTGGATATCTTGATGAAATTCCTATGTGTGTAGGCTATGAGATAGATGGAAAGGTTACTAAGGACTTCCCAACTACTTCAGAGCTTGAGAAGGCTAAGCCAGTATTAAAGACACTTCCAGGCTGGAAATGCGATATAAGAGGAATTAAGAATTACGAAGATCTTCCAAAGGAATGCCGTGATTATGTAGAAGCTATCGAGAAAGAGATAGAAGCACCTATAACAATGGTATCGAATGGACCAGGAAGACACGAGATTATTCACAGAGTAAGCTCATACAGCAAATAATTAATAATAACAATAATGCCGTATCTGTAGTCATTAAGATTATCAGATACGGCAAATTTGCGTTAAATAGATTGGTTATATATAATTAATGGTTTCGTCCGGACAGATATTTGTACATAAGCATCATAGCGTAGGCTACGATGGGAAGAACAATATCTGTAAAGATAAGACCTTTGAATAAAGTATGTGCTGTTTCATTATCAATAAATGCTGTGATTAAGGTTGTAAGCAGTAATATGCCCCACGCTATAACTATTATAAGTGCGGCGGCTTTTTTGAATTTTTTCATAAATTATCCTCATTTCTAATGGATTTAATAATATAGAAATGTTATCATATTTTTATTATATATAAAAGGGATATAATTATTAACTATATATAGTTATGTATAAAGAAATATAATTATATGAGTGCTGTGATTATCAGGCGGCTCATAGATGTGAGAGAAAGGTATTAACAGAGGTAGTGATTATGACAAAGAATGTATTGGATTATTTGTATACATCTAAAGAAAAGTTTCCATTAAAGACGGCAGTGGCTGATAATGTATCATCAATGACATATACAGAACTTGTAGATAATGCGACAACAATAGCTGTTGCACTTCTTAAGTACACAGGAGCAAGAAAGGCAGTTCCTATATATATGGATAAAAGCTGTGTTACACTTGCGGCATTTATGGGTGTAGTAATGACAGGCAATTTTTATGTGCTTTTAGAGCCAGCACATCCGGCAGAGAGAATTCACAGCATACTTGATACTCTTCAGGCGGATATTATTGTTACTAACAGAAAGAATGAGAAGAAGGCTGCAAAGCTCGAGTTTACAGGCAATATTGTATACATTGAAGACCTGCTTGAAGCACAGGTTACAGATGAGGACAGAAAGAAGCTTTCGGATATTAAGGCAAATGCTCTTGATATAGATCCATTATATGCAATATTTACATCAGGTTCTACAGGAGTACCTAAGGGAGTTGTTGTAAACCACCGTTCGGTTATAGATTTTATAGAATGTTTTACAGATATATTTGGAATAACAGACAAGGATGTAATTGGTAATCAGGCACCATTTGACTTTGATGTATCAGTTAAGGATATATATTCAAGCTTAAAATGCGGAGCAACACTCCAGATTATACCAAAGAGTATGTTCTCATTCCCGACAAGGCTCTTAGACTACCTTGATGATAACAATGTTACAACTCTTATATGGGCTGTATCAGCGTTATGTATAATAACTACACTTAAGGGCTTTGATTATAAAGTGCCAAAGGCAATTAATAAAGTTATATTCTCAGGTGAGGTAATGCCTATAAAGCACCTTAATATATGGAGAGAATATTATAAGGATGCGTTATTTGCCAACGTATATGGTCCTACAGAGATTACCTGCAATTGCACATATTATATTATAGACAGGGAATTTGCCATTGATGATGTCCTTCCAATGGGCAAGGCATTTCCTAATGAGAGAGTATTCTTATTAGATGAGAATGATAAACTTATTAAGAACAGTGAAGCTGATAAGACAGGCGAGATATGTGTATCAGGAACAGCGGTTACAATGGGTTACTTTAACAATAAAGAAAAGACAGACAGTGCATTTGTCCAGAACCCGCTTAATGGCAGTTATAATGAAATTATATATAGAACTGGTGATTTGGGATATTATAATGATAATAAGGAAATGTGTTTCTCGTCAAGAAAGGACTTCCAGATAAAGCACAATGGACACAGAATTGAATTAGGAGAGCTTGATATGGCTATTAATTCAATGGATAACATACAGAGAGCCTGCTGTATATACCAGCAGGAGGAGAATAAGATATACGCTTTTTATGAGGGGGAGCAGGATAATAAGTCACTCACTCATTATCTTTTATCCAAACTTCCTAAATTTATGATTCCGGAGGTTATGATTAACGTAAAGTCAATGCCTCTTACTAAAAATGGAAAGATAGACAGAAAAGCTTTAATGGAGGAATATAATGCTTAGTACAGAAAAAATTATTGAGATAGCGGACCAACATTCAACACCATTGTATATATTAGATAAAGAAGCACTTGAAAATAGAATTAATGAGATAAAGGCTATATTAGGAGAAGGGGTTACACTCTGCTATGCTATGAAAGCTAATCCATTTTTTGTAGATGCATTTAAACATCTTAATACTAAGTATGAGGTGTGTTCACCGGGAGAATTTGCAATATGCGAGCGAGAGAAGGTCAATATGAAAGATATTGTATTATCCGGTGTTAATAAGGAGAAAGCTGATATATGCCACGTTTTAAATGATTGCGGCGGAGTTGGTGTTTATACAGTAGAGTCAAAGGAACAGTATAGCCTTTTATCAGAATGTGCAAGGGAAGCTGAAGTTACAATAGATGTGCTTTTAAGAGTAACAAGCGGCAACCAGTTCGGACTTGATGAGGAAGATATTAAGGATATTGTTAAGAACAGGGAGAAATATCCAGAACTTAATATTCGTGGTGTACAGTGTTATACAGGTACACAGAAGAAAAAGTTCGATATTATAAAGTCAGAAATAGAGTGGCTTGACGGACTTTGCGACAGCCTTTATGCAGATTATGGCTTTAAAGCAGAAGAATTAGAGTATGGTCCGGGACTTCCGGTATCATATTTTGGCGATGCGGCATATGATAATAAGTATGATATGTTAAAGGAGCTTGCAGCTTTACTTGAAAATTACAAGGCAAAGTACAGCATAACACTTGAAATGGGCAGATATCTTGTAGCTGAGTGTGGTATATATGTAACAGGAATTGCCGATATTAAGAAGAACAAGGGACAGCAGTATGTAATAGTTGATGGCGGCATTAACCATGTTAATTATTATGGACAGGCTATGGCTATGAAGATACCGGCATATTCATATGTAAAAGCAGATGGAACAGTAGTTAAGGATAGAAATGTAATGTCAAAGCTTAACGGAACAGATGATGAGAAATGGACAATATGTGGTTCACTCTGTACAGTTGCAGATCTCATTGTTAAGAATCTTCCAATTGGCACACCGGAATGTAATGACAAGATAATATTTTACAATATCGGAGCATATTCAATAACAGAGGGTATATATCTTTTCTTAAGCAGGAAGATGCCTGTTATAACAGCCTGCAATAAAGACGGAAGCGTGGAAGTGTACAGAGATGTAATATGTTCAGACAGAATTAATTCAAGACAGAATTTATTGAGTTAAATTTACTGGATTAAATATGGCTGATACGAAATAATCTGTATGGGATATTGCAGCTTATACAATATATGATAATAATTTATATAAAATATGCTTGACTTAATATATACATATGTTATATTTTGTATCTGATAGGATTCCTGTTTTTAGTGAGGGCAGAGTGCTTAATTGTAGCTGCCTTATATTATAATGGAATTATTTTAGATGGTGGAAGTTAACAATTTAACTATTCATGACGATATTTTTATTAAGAAAGGCTAGGTTTTTTATAATGGATCAGTTATTGGATATTTTGACAGAGGTTAATTCAGATGTGGATTACGAAACATGCGATACACTCGTAGATGATGGAATTTTAGATTCTTTTGATATTGTATCAATTGTAGGTGAATTAAATGACACATTTGATATCAATATTACTCCTGTTGATATTGTACCTGAGAATTTTAATTCAGCAGAAGCTATGTGGGATATGATTCAGCGTCTTTCTGAGTAATTAACATAATATATGGCTGTTCTTAGAGCGTGGTACGTTTAAGGATAGTCATTAATAAGTTAATTGAAGTTAGTATGTATGTAAGGCACGGAGGCCGAAGTCAGCAGACAAGGAGGAATGGTTATGGCAACAATTTCAGCTTATACTTCCAGTTCAATTTCAACATTGTTTTCTGGTCTTAATTCAAGCAGCAGTAATAACAGCTTTGGAATTGGAAGTCTTGATCTTAGTACTTACAATTCAATTAAGACAGGTGCTTACAAGCAGTTATTAAAGTCTTATTATGCTAAGAATCCTGTTTCATCAAACAGCAGTTCATCTAAGACAGATAACAGCAGTGCAACAACAATTTCATCACAGAAGATTAATGCGACTAAGACTAAGGATGCTTCAAAGGCAGTTGTTAATGATGCAACTGATTTAAGAAAGACATCTTTATGGCAGAAGAAGTCTGTTACTAATGAAGATGGAACAACAGAGAATAAGTATGACGCAGATGCAATCTATAAGGCTGTATCAGCATTTGTCAAAGATTATAATTCTATGATTGATGCGACAGGTGACTCTTCTGATACAAGTGTATTAAGAACAGCATCTAATATGGTTAATACAACCAAAGCTAATTCCAAGGTATTAAAGGAACTTGGAATAAGCGTTGACAGCAATAACAAGCTCGTTATTGACAAAGACACATTTATGGCAGCGGATATGTCAGTTGCTAAGTCGGCATTTGCTGGTGCAGGCTCATTTGGACAGTCTGTTGCTAACAGTGCAGCATCTATATACAGTAGTTCGGCTACTACATTAGCTAAGTTACAGACACAGAACCTTTATGGCTCTGATGGCAGCTACAGCTATGTTTCAGCTTCTGTATATAATCAGTTTACTTAAAAGAGAGGTTAAATATAATGGCATTATTAGATACATGGAGAAATCTTGCTTACCAGACAGAGATGGATAATAAGACAGCTAACGAATTCTGGGGAAGCTATTTTACACAGGAAAAGGCTATATATGAGCAGATTCTTGCAGATCCGGATACAGTAGTTAAAGGAACTGTTAAAGAACTTGCTGATAAGTATGGAGTGGAAGTGCTTCTTATGACAGGATTTCTTGATGGAATCAATGACAGTCTTAAAACTCCTAATCCAATTGAGACAATGGAAGAGGATACAGAAGTAAGTCTTGATTATGACAAAGAAAAACTTTACTACAATATGGTTGCTTGTAAGGCAGATTGGTTATATGAGCTTCCACAGTGGGATAACCTTCTTGATGAAGCTACAAGAAAAGATTTATACAAGAAGCAGAAGTTATCAGGAACTATCGTTAAGGGCAAGAAGATTGGACGTAATGATCCATGTCCTTGCGGAAGCGGTAAGAAGTACAAACAGTGCTGTGGAAAGAACGCTTAATTGGTAATAAACAGTTTGTCGGTTAACCTGCAGGTAGTCTTAAGACTACCCGCAGGTCTTTTGAATTTATGCGAATTGGAGATAATATGGAAGCATATACAGGATTTGCCTATGTCTATGATGAGTATATGGACAATATACCATATGACGAATGGGAAGAGTATTTAGTAGAATTATTAAAAGAGAATGGTATAGACAAAGATAATACAGTTATAGACCTTGGCTGTGGTACAGGCACAGTGACAAGAATGTTGGATAAAGAGGGGTATAACTGCATAGGAGTAGATTTATCTGAGGATATGCTTTCTATAGCAAGTGACAAGACATATGACAGCGGACAGCAGATAATATACAGTTGTCAGGATATGAGGGATTTCGAAGTTCCATATGAGACAGATGCATTTATAAGTATTGGTGACTCAATGAATTATATAACAGCTAATGATGATTTGTGTGATGTGTTTAAATGTGTAAAGAAAGGCCTGAAACAGGGAGGAGTATTTATATTTGATTTAAAGACAATACATTTTTTTAAGGATATATTAGCTGATAATACATATGCTGAGAATAGGGAAGATTCAGCGTTTATATGGGACAATTATTATGATGAGGAAAGTTCTAATAATGAGTATGAGCTTGCCGTATTCGTAAGAAATGAAGATGGAACATTTGACAGATTTGAGGAAGAACACTACCAGCATGGTTTTACTTTGGGAGAAGTAGCTGATGCTGTAAAAAAAGCGGGACTTAAAATCAGGAATGTATATGATGCATTTTCACATAATGCACCTGATGATAATTCCGAAAGGCTGTATTATATAATAGAAAAATAGCTGCGTGCCATTATGCACGCATATAAGCAATAAAGTATTATATAACAAAAGTAATAATGAGTTATGTAATACGCAGATAGTGAATCGTGCACTGAAATATGCACAGGAAAGAGGAATGTTATGAAAGACTATATAGTAAGAGCAACAGCCGCTAATGGACAGGTAAGAGCATTTGCGGCTACTACAAGAGGTGTTGTTGAAACAGCAAGAAAAGATCATAATACAAGCCCTATAGCAACTGTAGCACTTGGAAGACTTCTTACAGGTGCAGCTATGATGGGAATAATGATGAAGAATGATTCAGATATACTTACTGTCCAGATTAAGGGAAATGGACCAATTGGTGCGATGACAGTAACAGCAGAGCCTAATGGACATGTAAAGGGCTTTGTTGCCAATCCGGAGGTTATGCTTCCATTAAAGAATGGACATATGGATATAGCCGGTGCAGTTGGTATCGGTGTTTTAAGTGTAATTAAGGATATTGGCTTAAGAGAGCCTTATGTTGGAGATACTATTCTTATAACAAGTGAGATAGCTGATGACCTGACATACTATTTTGCAACAAGTGAGCAGGTTCCATCATCAGTAGGACTTGGTGTTCTTATGAATAAGGACAACACAGTAAGGGAAGCTGGCGGATTTATTATACAGCTTATGCCTAACGCAACAGATGAGTTTATAGACAAGCTTGAAAAGAGAATTAAAGAGATTAAGTCGGTTACTAATATGCTTGATGAGGGCATGACACCGGAGGATATATTAGAGCATATATTAGGAGATATGGATTTACAGATACTTGATACAGTTCCTACAGAATTCTACTGCAACTGCTCTAAGGAAAGAGTAAGTGCGGCTGTAATAAGTGTTGGTAAAGAGGAGCTTCAGAAGATGATAGATGAGGGCGAACCAATAGAGGTAAACTGCCATTTCTGTAACAGCCACTACAAATTCAGCGTTGATGAGTTAAAGGATATGCTTATTAAAGCAAGATAATGAATATAAATCAGCTATTTCTTGAATTTATTATATAATTGCTGTATTATTAATTTAATATGGATTGATTAAGCAGGAACTGTTTAGGAGGAACTTACTAATGGATAACGAGACTGTTTCAAAGAATTTTATTGAACAGATTATTGATAAGGATATTGAGGAGGGACATTGCCAGAAGGTAGTCACAAGATTCCCACCAGAACCTAATGGATATCTTCATATAGGACATGCCAAATCAATATTACTTAATTATGGACTTGCCAAGGAATATAATGGTCAGTTTAATATGAGATTTGATGATACTAACCCAACAAAGGAAAAGGTTGAGTTCGTAGACTCTATTAAGAAGGATGTTGAATGGCTTGGTGCTAAATGGAATGGAGATGTTCTTTTTGCATCTAATTATTTTCCACAGATGTATGAAGCTGCTATCAGACTTATCAAGAAGGGAAAGGCTTATGTAGATGACCTTTCAGCAGAGGAGATAAGACAGTATAGAGGAACACTTACAGAGCCGGGCAAGGAAAGTCCTTACAGAGAGCGTTCTGTAGAGGAAAATCTCAAGCTTTTTGAAGAGATGAAGGAAGGTAAGTATGCAGACGGAGAGAAAGTATTAAGAGCTAAGATTGATATGGCTTCTCCTAATATCAATATGAGAGATCCTATTATATACAGGGTTGCTCATATGACACACCACAGAACAGGTGATGAGTGGTGCATATATCCTATGTACGACTTTGCACATCCTATTGAGGATGCTGTTGAGGGAATAACACACTCTATCTGTACACTTGAGTTTGAAGACCACAGACCATTATATGACTGGGTTATTATTGAGACAGGATATAAGACATCACCAGAGGAAAATCCTAAGCAGATTGAGTTTGCCAAGTTATATCTTACTAATGTAGTAACAGGTAAAAGATATATTAAGAAGCTTGTAGAGGATGGTGTTGTAGACGGCTGGGACGACCCAAGGCTTGTATCTATAGCTGCTTTAAGAAGAAGAGGTTTTACACCAGAATCTATAAAGATGTTCGTGGACCTTGTAGGTGTTACTAAGGCACAGGGTTCAGTTGAATATCCTATGCTTGAATACTGCATAAGAGAAGACTTAAAGCTTAAGGTTAAGAGAATGATGGCTATTCTTGATCCTGTTAAACTTGTTATTGACAACTATCCAGAAGATCAGGTTGAATATATGGACGTTGCCAATAATCAGGAAAATCCAGAAATGGGAACAAGAAAAGTACCATTTACTAAAGAATTATACATTGAAAGGGAAGATTTTATGGAAGAACCTCCAAAGAAGTATTTCAGAATGTTCCCAGGCAATGAAGTAAGACTTATGAATGCTTATTATGTAACATGCACAGGCGTTGATAAAGACGAGAATGGCAATATTACTTGTATTCATTGTACTTACGATCCAGAGACAAAGGGCGGCAATTTTACTGGAAGAAAAGTTAAAGGAACTATACACTGGGTATCAGCATCAAGGGGAATAAATGCTGAGGTAAGATTGTATGATAATATTGTAGACGAAGAAAAGGGTGTATACAATGAGGATGGTTCTATGAACATTAATCCTAATTCACTTACAATTCTTAAGAACTGTGTATTAGAGCCAGAGCTTGCTAATGCCAGGCCAGAGGACAGATTCCAGTTTGTAAGAAATGGATATTTCTGTGTTGACAACAAGGATTCAAAGGGGAATGTATTGGTGTTCAATAGAATAGTTTCATTGAAAAGCTCATTTAAACTTCAGAAGTAATTAATGCCATTATAATGGCAGTATGGGTAATGATATGGAAATCAAAGATGAAAAGTCTTATATATTTGATAAGACGATGAAATGTAATGTATGTAACAAAGAGTTTACTACTAAGCAGGTAAGAACTGGCAAAGCCAGATATACAGGAACTAACGACATACTTAAGCCATTGTATACAGGAATAGATAGTACGAAGTATGATATTATTATGTGTCCTCATTGTGGTTATGCGGCAGTTCCGAGAACTTATGGAAAGCTGACACCTAAACAGAGGCAGCTAATCAGAGATAATATTGAAGGTAAATTCAAGGTTACATGGAAGGAAGAGGACAGCTATTCTTATGATGTAGCGATAAGACGTTGTAAAATGGCACTTCTTACGGAGATGATAACAGGTACTAAGATAAGTGAAAGTGCGTATCTTTGTTTAAGATTAGCGTGGCTTTATGATGGCAGGATTGAAGAACTTAGAAGCCAGAATGCCAGTGAAGAAATAATTAACCAACACCTGAAATCCCAGCAGGAGTATATTCAGGATGCCTATAAAGGATTTAAGGAGGCAGTTCAGACACAATACCCTCCTATATGTGGTATGGATGAGAATACAATTAATTATCTGCTCGCCAGCCTTGGCATAAAATGCAAAGATTATGGTACAGCAAAGCAGTTTGCCTCATCAATAGTAACATCCAGGTCTGCACAGGCAGGTCTTAAGGAGAAGGCAAGGGGATTGTTAGGACAGATTAAAGCAAATGAATAGAATTAAGACAGTGTTTCAAAAGCTATGGTCATATGAGACATTTCATATATTCATGTATTCAATTGCACTAAATGCAGTGATTGAATGTCTTAATAACAGAGGATTAACAGGACTTTTGAAGATATTCACAAGTCCTGTTATCTTTCTTATGAACACCTTGATAATAATGACTACATTATCAATAGGGTTGTTCTTTAAGAGAAGAATATTTGTATATGTGCTTATGGCTGTATTGTGGATTATTTTAGCATTTATTAACTTTGTAGTGTTGTATTCACGAAAGACACCATTTACAGCAATGGATATATATCTTATAAGTGATGCCATAAAGGTCATACCGCTGTATATTAATGTATTCCAGATGATACTTATAGTAGTCGGGATAATCGCAGTTATATCAGGGCTTGTAATGTTGTTTAAAAGAACAAAGGTGTATACACAGGAACTGCCATTATATAAGCAGTTATTACATTCAGGCTTTAAGTTTGCAGTGATATTCCTGCTTACATATGCGGTTGCGGCAAGCCTTATAATTAATGGATATGTACAGACACATTTTGGCAATCTTGCACAGGCATATAAGCAGTATGGATTTGTGTATTGCTTTACAAGCAGTATTAAAGACCGTGGAATAAGCAAGTCCAAGGAATATTCAGAAGAATATATTGATGGAATAAAAGATGAGCTTGATGAAAATGTACCTGACGCATCAGAGACTTCACCTAATATAATATTTGTACAGCTTGAATCATTTTTTGACCCTAAGCTTGTAAAGGGTGTTACATTTTCAAGTAATCCAACACCTAATCTTGACAGGATAATGAAAGAATATTCGTCAGGATATCTGTCAGTGCCTTGCTTTGGTGCAGGTACGGCTAATACTGAATTTGAGGTTCAGACAGGCGTTAACCTTGATGATTTTGGACCAGGTGAATATCCTTACAGGACAGTTATGCAGTCAAAGACGTGTGAGTCAGCCGCTTATGATTTAAGAAAGCTTGGCTATTCAACACACGCAATCCATAATAATGATGCAACATTTTATGACAGATATAAGGTATTCTCACATCTTGGATATGATACTTTTACATCTATTGAATATATGGATAGTGATTATCAGAAGACGCCACTTGGCTGGGCTAAGGATAAAATGCTTACAGCACAGATAAAGAAGGCTCTTGACTCAACAGAAGGAGCAGATTATATATTTACTATATCAGTTCAGGGACATGGAGATTATCCAACGACAATGCCAGAGGGCTTTATTCCAGGAATAACAGTTTCAGGATTTTTTGATGAAGAGGAACAGGTACAGTTCGAGTATTATGTTAACCAGATTCACGAGATGGATACATTTATAGGTGAACTTACTAATATGTTATCCAGAAGAAATGAAGAAACCGTACTTGTTATGTATGGCGATCATCTTCCAACATTTAATTTCACTAATGATACTATGGAGAATGGTGATATATACCAGACAGAGTATTTTATATGGTCTAATTATGGTTTAGAGAAGAAAGATATTGATCTTCAGGCATATCAGCTATCAGCTGCAGTGTTTGACAGGCTTGGAATATCAGAAGGTTATATTATGAAGTTCCATCAGGCAAAGCATAATGATGCTGATTACCTTAAGAAGTTAAAGGTACTTGAATACGATATATTGTATGGTGATAAACAGATATATGACGGAAAAGTTCCTTATGTAGCCACAGATTTAAAAATGGGAATTGACGATATTACAATAGATGAAGTGTATGATTATAAGGATTATGTATGTATAAGCGGTAAGAATTTCAATGATTTCAGCACTGTATACATTAATAATAAAGAGCAGGAAAATGCAGAGCTTATAAGTAGTACAATGATAAGAGTACCTAAACGCAGTATCAAATCAGGAGATGAAATAGCAATAGCCCAGAGAGGCAATGATAAGATAGAGCTTGGAAGAACCACATATATTGTGCCAAATTAATTAGAATTATAATAAATAAATTGACACTAACAATTGAAAATGTTAATATGAAAAAGGTGTAATCACCACATATTAAATTTGGAGGTACTTGAAATGAAAGGTACAGTAAAGTGGTTCAATAACCAGAAGGGTTACGGCTTTATAAGTGATGAGTCTGGAAAGGATGTTTTTGTTCATTATTCAGGACTTAATATGGAAGGTTTCAAGTCTTTAGAGGAAGGTGCTGCTGTTGAGTTTGATGTAACAGAAGGTGCTAAGGGTCCTCAGGCTGTCAACGTAACAAAATTATAATCCGAATGGTTTGCAGTGTGCCTTTTCCTGATTTATATATAGATTTTTGAAAAGATATATTGTTATACAATTAAGATTATTAAAGAGCAGTCGCTTCTGGGTGGCTGCTCTTTTGTATATATTGGAGATGATTATTATAATTTTTTTTTATATATAGTTAATTGTATAAGAAGTGCATTGTATGTTAGAATTAATAACAGATAAATATTACGGAGGAATTATTGTGGAAGAATATGGTATCAGTTTAGAAAATGGAATACCTGCAGGAGCAGAGAATATGCTGTCAGCAGGCGGAATTCTTTTATTATCGGCATTTATAGTGCTTACTATAGTTGTCATTAAAAGGTGGAATGGACGTTTTGTTAATGTGCTGGCTGGTGCATTTGCATACTCAATATTTGTATTTATATGCTGTAACCTGATTATGTCAGCACTTGCACTTATTCCATCAATAGATGAAGCATTTACTAATAACAGTACAGCATATACAGTTGTATATTCAATTCTTGCGGCTGTTGCAATGACATTTGCAAGATATGTATTGTGCAGGTTTATGAATGGGAGATTTGAAAGAAAAGGCGATATATATTTATCAGGTATAGGTCTTGCTTTAGGTGATGGAGTTCTATATGGACTTACAGTCATATCTACAATGTCAATAGCCACAGCTATTAACAATGAGGGGATTGATGCAATGATGGCAGGACTTACACAGAATGATACAGAAACATTTTACCAGACACTTGGTAATCTTGTTAATGCACCATCATATTTGTGGTTATTAATGGGAATAGCCTTCACACTTGATGTTATTCTTTCTATAGCACTCAGTGCTGCTATACAGGCATATGTTAAGGGTGTGGCTTCTTATATGACAGGCTGTTATGTTGCAATAATACAGTTTGCAAGTTATATATCATTCCAGATATTTGATTACAGTTCGCCAGTATCAATAATAGTCTGCTTTGTTATTAAGATGGTTATAGATATTGCGGCAATAGCATATGTGTTCAAGGTTGTTGTCAGGGAGATGAATTACGCTAATGACTGATATAGTAACTGGTTTAACAACAGAAGAGGTAAATAAATTAAAAGAGCAGGGTTTAGATAATATTCCTGTAGGCAATCAGTCTAAGACAATAGGACAGATAATCGCAGGAAATGTATTTACATATTTTAACTTTGTATTTGCGGTATTTGCAGCACTTTTAATTCTTGTAAGGTCATATATTAATATGACCTTTTTGCCTATTATATTGCTTAATACTATACTTGGTATAGTACAGGAAATAAAAGCCAAGATAGTATTAGACAGGCTTACTGTTGTTAATGCCCCTAGAACTAAGGTTATAAGGGACAGTGCTGTATCAGAGGTCGATTCAGTTACACTTGTTAAAGGCGATGTATGTATATTCACAGCAGGCAACCAGCTCAGTGCCGATGCCATACTTGCAGAGGGCTGTGTCAGAGTTAATGAGGCGATGGTAACAGGTGAATCTGACGAAGTTATTAAAAATAAAGGAGACATATTATTATCAGGAAGTTATATTGTATCAGGAGAATGTAAGGCAGTTCTTACGCAAGTAGGCCATAAGGCGTATGCGGCAAGACTGGCATTGGAAGCCAAGGCAGGGCGTAAGAAAAAAAAGACCGATATGATGAAATCTTTGGATAATCTTGTCAAAATAATTGGAGTTGTAATAGTTCCACTTGGAATTATTATGTATGTGCAGAGCCATTTCTTTCTTGGGCATACTATAAAGAATAGTGTTGTATCTATGGTTGCCTCACTGGTAGGAATGATTCCGGAAGGTCTGTATCTGCTTGCCAGCGTGGCTTTAGTAGTCAGTGTCAAGAAGCTAGCCAGGAGCAATGTATTAGTACATGAGATGAATTGTGTGGAGACACTTGCAAGGGTTAATGTGTTGTGCGTTGATAAGACAGGTACAATTACAAGACCGGATATGTCTGTAAGTGATGTTGTATTTTTAAAGGACAATGTAGGAAAGCTTATTGCAGGAGTTGCCGGCAATATGGATGATGATAATGAAACGATGAAAGCGATAAAGAATTATTACCATATTACGGGCAGGGATAATAGTGCAGAGAGAGTATACTCATTTTCTTCACAGAACAAATACAGCGGAGCAGTATTAGATGGCAGATGTTATATATTCGGTGCACCTGAATATGTACTGCTTGATACATATGCAGAATATGAGGATATATTTGAAAGATATTCAGGACACGGAGAAAGAATACTTGTATTTGGCGAGTGTGTGGGTGACCCTTGCGGTAATATTATAGAAGAAGCGGTTAATCCTTATGCTTTTATAATATTGGAGAATGAGATAAGGGATACAGCCAAAGAAACATTTGGATACTTTGCTTCGCAAGGTGTGGATATAGTTGTTATATCCGGAGATAATCCGGTCACAGCTTCAAAGGTGGCTGTGAGGGCAGGAATTAACAATGCAGAGAATTATATAGATGCAACGACACTTAAGAGCAGACAGGATATAAGGGAAGCGATAACTAAGTATACTGTATTCGGAAGAGTTGTTCCAAGCCAGAAGAAGGAGATTATAGAAGCCTATAAAGAAAGCGGCAAGGTTGTAGCTATGACAGGAGATGGAGTTAATGATGTGCTAGCGTTAAAATGTGCTGACTGTAGTGTGGCTATGGCATCGGGAAGCGAGGCAGCAAGCAATGCGGCACAGGTAGTTCTTTTAGACTCAGATTTTTCCAAAATGCCTCAGGTTGTGCTTGAGGGCAGGCGTGTGGTTAATAATATACAGAGGTCAGCTTCTCTGTTTCTTGTTAAAAATATATTCTCGATATTAACGACAATATTTACACTTATAGCGGCTAACCTTTATCCGCTTTATCCAACTCAATTGTCACTGCTTGGAGCATTTACAATTGGAACACCGGCATTCTTTCTGGCATTACAGCCTAATAAGAATATAATACGTGGGGATTTCCTTACGAATGTCATTATAAAGGCACTGCCCGCAGGAATAACTGATTTTATTATGCTGGCGGTGATATCGATACATGGTGCAGTTATTGGAATGAGCAATGAGCAGATATCAACAGTTGCAATAATAGTACTTCTTATAATCGGAATGATGTCACTTATAAGAATATGCAGGCCATTTGACTGGCTGAGGGCATTGGTATGTATTGCGATGGGGGTTGGAATTGCAATATGTCTATTATTCTTTAAGAAGATATTTGCAATCGCAGCTATCAATATGGTAATGCTTAATATGATTATTGTGTATGCAGTTGTTGCAGTTGGACTGTTTGTACTGATGTGCAGGATTGTAGGCACAGTAATAGAATATATTGAAGGTCATAGCAGAAGATTTAGAAAGCTTCTTAAGGGGTAGCTGCAAGATTTATAAAGATTGGTGGAGCTCTTGGTTGTATCGGATTGAATATATAAAATGTATATAATATGCAAAGATATATAATATGCAAAAGATATATAATGTATAAAATGTATGGATTATGCCGCTGTGGCTGGATTATAATCCATACATTTTTAATTTTAAAAGGCAGATTTATTTTCCAGCCGCCTTTTTAGAATAGTCAGTTGTTACAAGCTTTTCATAAGGCACATCACTGCCAAGCTCGCCAGACTGCTTTAATATGTCTTTAAGAAGCTCAAAGCTTTTCTTTTCAAAGATAGTGTCGCCCTTCCATGTATCCTGCGTCTTGTAACGGTCAACAATGGTTGTTATAGTATCAAGGTCGGTTTCAGGAAACTGTGGAGCGATAACTTCTGCGATTTCACTGCTGGTGTGGGAATTGACGTAGTCAAGGCCTTTCTGGATAGCGTTAGTAAAGCCTTGGATTACATCAGGGTGTTTTTCAATAAAGCTTTTGTTAGCACAGTAGGCAGTATAAGGAACATATCCGCTGTCAGTACCAAGAGAAGCTACTACATAGCCTTCCTTCTGCTGTTCAAGGAGCGTTGCAGAAGGCTCAAATTCTACAGTGTAATCAGCTATTCCTGATGTGAAAGCGGCTGCTGTAGAACCAAAGTCAACATTTTGAAGTATTGTAAGGTCATCTACAGGAGATATTCCATTTTTCTTAAGGATATATTCGAAAAGCATCTGAGGCATACCGCCGGCTCTGCCACCAAGAACTGTCCTGCCTTTAAGATTATCCCATTTAAAATCAGTTTCATTATCGCGGGATACAAGAAAATTGCCTGCACGTTGGGTAAGCTGGGCGAAGTTGACAGCGTAGTCGGTAGAACCTTCCTGATATACATATATAGAACTTTCTGAACCCATAAAACCGATATCAGCTTCTTTTGATACAAGAGCGGTCATTACCTTATCAGCACCAAAGCCTGTGACAAGATTAAGGTCAATGCTCTCATCTTCAAAATATCCAAGCTCAATAGATACATATTGTGGTGCGTAGAATATAGAATGGGCAACCTCGCTGAGTGTAATCTTAACTGTAGAATTATCGGTATCTTTTCTGCACGCAAATGCACTCATTATCATCATTACACATAACAGCATAGCAATGACACGTTTGATTGTCTTCAATAAAATCCTCCATTCTAAATGTATAAAACACATTTTTATCTGTTCAATAATTATATTATTCAGATGAATTAATATATGTGATTAAATCTGTGAAAAATGTTAAAAAAGCTAATTATTTAGTTGGCTAAATATATTAAATATGTTAAAATAAACTATAAAAAAAGTAGCAATGAATGGAGGTCGTTTTGTTATGTTTGGAAAAAATAGAACAGCACAAGACACATTAGGCAATGACAGAGAATTATTATTGCAGGCTATGGATAAGATTATAGCCGGCGATTTCAGTGAGGTCTCTGCTGAAGGTTTTAGAGATCCTATATATGCAGAAAAGCTTAACCAGATGATTGGCGCATATAAGAAAGCTAATAATAATTATATTATGAGACTTAATGAGGCAATGCAGTCTATAGGAGATAATTCATATGTTAAGAATATGCTTGATCAGGTGTATACACAACAGCAGTCTATAACAGATATGAATTCTTCAAGCCAGATACTTAAGGAGTCAATTGGTAATATTTCAGACGCAATGGGTGAGATTCGTGATAATACCCACGATATGTTACAGGTGTCACAGAGTAGTGCTGCTAATATGAACGACAGTATAACAGTCGTTAATGAATCATCACAGAAGATAGCAGATATTAATAACCAGGTTAATGCATTCCACGAGAAGATTAATAAGATCGGCGAGATTGTTGATATCGTTAAGAAGGTAGCAAGCCAGAGCAATCTTCTTGCACTTAACGCTTCAATTGAGGCTGCAAGAGCAGGTGAAGCAGGAAAGGGCTTTGCAGTAGTTGCTGATCAGGTAAGACAACTTTCAAGTAATACATCTGAGTCGGCAGAAGATATTGTTAAATATGTCAATGAACTTAAGCAGGATATTGAAGTGCTTGCTAATTCAATGAATGAGACAACGGTCAAGTTATCAGAAGGTAATGAAAAGGTAGAGATATCATTAAGAGATATTGAGCGAATGAATGAACAGATGGTAGCAATCAATGCTTCTGTAGAAAGCATTTTCAATGACATTGACAGACAGTCAGAGACAACAACAGAATTTACTAATCAGGTACAGACAATAGCAGATTCTTACGGAATGCTGACTAAGGAATGTACAGAGACTGGTACCCATATATTCAAGATAGGAAGATACATAGATACCTGCCGAAGCGATATGTTCAGGGAAGCTGGTAAAGTAACAACTCAGGATATGTTAAAAATATTCGAGGTTGACCACTTTATCGTTATGTGGAGAGTGTATAACAATGTCGCAGATTTCGAGAGATTAAAGATTACACAGCTTAACAATCCAGACAGTTGTAAGCTTGGTAAGTGGATGCATGCACAGACAGATCCTAAGATTACAGGAAGTCAGGAATTCAAGAAGCTTGATTCTGCACACAGACTTGTTCACAAGTATGCTTGTGATTCTTGGATGGCTAAGGATAAGGGAGATGCTGCTGCAGCTATTGCGGCATTTGAAAAGTGCCGTGAAGCTTATGGAGAATTCAAGAAGGCTATCGGTGAGATGAGGAGCTATATGAGAACAATTGGATATACAGATGAGACTAAGATAGTTATCTTCAGGAATTAGTTAAATATAATCACAGATTATAAGATAAGCTGGAATTTACATAGCTGTCTTTAATGCAGGATATGCCTTAAGGATATAAGCTTGTAGAATTCCAGCTTTTTTATTTATAAAATTTAATTATTTATATACTATTTATATATGGGATTTAATTAACAAAATTTAACCACATATATAATGGATTTTAATAATAAAACTCAATCATCTATATACTGGACTTTTTAATAATAAGAGTTCATAATATAAGTTATGAATAAATAATGATATATTCGTGATTACTATGACAAGCAGGTATGCATTAAGAATGCCTGTTGTCCCTTCGCAATACAGCAATGTTGTATTAAATTGCGTAAGAATGGAGATTGTTATGAGAGAGGTATATGTAATAGGACATAAGAACCCGGATACAGATTCGGTGTGCTCAGCAATATGCTATTCCAGACTGAAAAATCTGATTACTGGAAGTGAGGATTATATTCCTAAAAGAGCAGGACATCTTAACGAAGAAACTCAGTATGTTCTTGAAAAATGTGGTGTAAAACCTCCTGCATATATTAAAGATGTTAGACCTCAGGTAAGAGATATTGATGTCAGGAAGATAAGTGGAATATCGGAAGATCTTTCAGTAAGAAATGCGTGGAAATTAATGAAAGAAAGAGGTGTTGAGACACTTCCTATCATTGAAGATGATAAGCTGAAAGGACTTGTTACAATCAGTGATGTTGCTAAGTCATATTTTGAAATGTATGACAGTGATATATTATCTGTTTCAGGCACAAGTCTCAGTAATATCGTGGATACCCTTAAGGGCGAAGTTATAACTGGTGATATAGATAAGCATTTTAATAAGGGGAAGATGATTATTGCTGCCGCCAATCCTGATATGATGGAAAATATGATTGAAGAGGGTGATTTTGTAATTCTTGGCAATAGATATGAGTCACAATTATGTGCTATTGAGATGGAGGCGGGATGTCTTATAATATGTGAGGGTGCAAAGGTATCAAGCACAATAACCAAGATAGCTGCACAGCATAATTGTGTTATAATATCGACAGCGTATGATACATATACAGTTGCAAGACTTATTAATCAGGCCATTCCTGTAAGTTTCTTTATGAAGCAGGAAGCACTTATTAAGTTCAAGCTAAACGATTTTATTGAAGATATACAGGATATAATGGCTAAGAAGCGTTACAGGGATTTCCCAATTGAGGACGATACAGGCAGATATGTCGGTATGATTTCAAGAAGAAATATTATTAAGACCGATAAGAAGAAGATAATTCTTGTAGACCATAATGAAAAAAATCAGGCTGTATTTGGTATTGAGGATACTGATATATTAGAGATAATAGATCATCACAGACTTGGCTGCATACAGACGATAACACCTGTATTTTTCAGAAATCAGCCGCTTGGCTGTACTGCAACAATAATATATCAGATGTACTGTGAGCATAATATAGATATTGATAAGACGACAGCCGCACTGTTATGTTCGGCAATAATATCAGATACGCTTATATTAAAATCACCAACCTGCACACACTATGATGTTGATGCCTGTCAGATATTAGCTGATATAGCTGGTATTGATATAGAAGAATACGGCAGGGAAATGTTCAGGGCAGGAAGTAATCTTTCCGACAAATCAGAAGAAGAGATATTCTATAGGGATTACAAGAAGTTCTCAATTGGAGAGATAACTGTAGGTGTTGGACAAGTAAATTGTATGAGTCAGGAAGAGATAGAGGGGCTTATTAAGAAAGAAGCTTCTTATATCACAAGTGTTACGGATAAGTCAGATGAGATAAATATTGCATATCTTCTTCTGACAGATGTAATGAAAGAGACATCTTATGTTATGTTATCAGGTAAGAATGCTGAACAGGTGCTTATGCAGGCATTTAACCTTGATGAGATAACCAACAATTATGTAATACTTCCTGGTGTTGTTTCGCGTAAAAAGCAGTTCCTGCCAGCTATAGTTGAGGTATTACAGCAATAATGTGAAGGTGAGGATATATAGCAGTAATTAGTAATTTGCAGGTATAGTTGATGTAGATATATAGTGGTAATGCACAGGTATAGCTGATGTAAATATATAGCAGTAATTAGTAATTTGCAGGTATAGCTGATGCAGATATAATGTGGTATTGCATATGTATAACAGTATTATAAATTGGTATTGTATATATAGTAATATTACAGATTATAAAGTGTATATATGCACAGAAATGAGGAGTAACAACAATGAAGAAGTTAATGAGAAATGACCCTTGCTGGTGTGGCAGTAAAAAGCCTTATTGTGAATGTCATATGGATTTTGATAAGAAAATTGAAATGTACAGAAAGAAATTCCACAAAGTTCCACCAAGAAGCATTATAAAGAATGAAGAACAGCTTCAGGGTATGAGAGAGAGCAGTAAGATTAATATTGCTGTACTTGATTATGTAGCTGAGAACATTAAAGTGGGTATGACAACACAGGAAATTGATGAGATGGTGTATGAAAAGACAACAGCTATGGGTGGAATTCCAGCACCTCTTAATTATGAAGGATTTCCAAAGAGTGTGTGTACATCTATTAACAATGAAGTATGTCACGGTATTCCATCATCTAATATAGTATTAGCAGATGGTGATATCGTAAATGTTGACTGCTCAACAATTCTTAATGGCTATTTTTCAGATTCTTCAAGAATGTTCTGTTTAGGAAATGTTGCACCAGAGCATAAGAAGCTTGTAGATGTTGCAAAGGAATGTGTGGAGCTTGGACTTGCACAGGTTAAGCCCTGGGGACATCTGGGGGATGTTGCAGATGCAATAAGCAAGCACGCCAAGGAAAATGGATATTCAGTGGTTCGTGAAGTGGGCGGACACGGAATTGGTCTTGAATTCCACGAAACACCATTTGTCAGTTATGTTATTAAGAAGGGAACAGGTATGGTTATGGCACCCGGTATGGTATTCACTATTGAGCCAATGATTAATGCCGGTTACCCGGATGTATATGTTGATGATGACAATGGCTGGACAATATACACAGAAGATGATTCATATTCAGCACAGTGGGAAATAATGGTTCACGTTACTGATGATGGATATGAGGTTATGACATACTAATTAAGAATATATAATTATTATTTGATACAAATTATTATTGGATATAGAAGCTATCTGATGTGGAAGAATTCGTATGGTTCACACGCAGCTTGTATAGACAGGAAATATAAGGAAGATACAGGAGAGCGTACACCTGCCAGACAGCTTTATATATTAATAAAGGGGCTGCCGCACTAAGAAATGTATATATTATATAGATTGATAGTTAAGTCGGTATATCTATATAGTTATATTTTCTTATTGCGACAGTCCAATTTTATGCTATAGACTATGATTTCATATTGGCATAATTATTTCTTGATACAGTTGCAGTTTTTATCAAATTCAGGATTGTATAGATAGTAATTATTACAGTCAAGCTTGCTCTGTATTATAGATAAGGCTTCACCAAAACGTTGGAAGTGGACGATTTCACGCTCTCTTAAGAATTTAAGTGGGTCGAGAACATCGGGGTCATCTTTGGCAAGCCTTATAAGGTTATCGTAAGTTGTGCGTGCCTTTTGTTCTGCCGCCATATCTTCAACGATATCTGTTATAGAATCACCTTTTGATTGGAATTCGCACGCATTAAATGGAATACCACCTGCCGCCTGAGGCCACACTGCTGATGTATGGTCTACATAGTAGGCTTCAAAAGGAGTTCCTTTAATCTGTTCCATTGTAAGGTTTCTTGTGAGCTGGTGAACCATTGTGCTAATCATTTCAAAATGCCCCAGCTCCTCAGTGCCGATATCTGTAAGCAGCCCGGCAACTTCCCTGTATGGCATAGAATATCTTTGCGAGATGTAACGCATAGAAGCACCAAGCTCGCCGTCCGGTCCACCATATTGACTTATTATCATAGCCGCCAGAGTAGGGTTCGTCTGTTTTATTTTAATAGGGTATTCAAGTCGCTTTTCATAATTCCACATATCAGCAGCCCTCCATTTCCCAAGGCATTGGAGTTGCTACCCACATCCAGTAATTGTCGTTGGAAATGTGTAATTTATCGAGAGGTCCATAATAATCTGCGTACTGTGTCATATAATCGCAGTATTTATCTTTAATCTGTGCATAATACTCAATTGCTTCAAGGTCATCGGGGTGAGTATCAAGGTAGAGATTGACTTCTGTTAGTACAAATCCCAGTTCATAAATATTCTGCATAAGCCCACGTTTGTCGGCTGTTAAAGTACAACTGGACTGTCGGGTTGGAGTGAGGGTACTGTTGGAATTGCCGCTGTTGCACAGATTGTTATTGTAATTGCGGTTGTTATTACAGCTATTATTAGAATAGCCATTATTGCAATTCTGCTGGCAATTGCAGGAAGACCTCTGGTTCATAGATGGCTGGTTAGTCATATTATTCATACTCTGCCTCCTGCAAAAGGTTTGGATAATACAGGAAATAAAGTTCCACATTTAAGGGCTTTGCAAGGGTCATACAAATCTCCCCATTTCTGCCACGGTACATAACACATAGCAATCGCCCACGTATTCTGCATTTTCATAATCGAAAAAAACTCCATATATTAAACTTATTAGTATTATATGTGGAAAATGACTTGATGCTACTATATGTAATTATATTGAATTTGACATATAATATGAGATTAAATATAATATTTGCATAACCTAACGATAACAAAAGTGATAATAGAGCTGGATATAATAGAATTCGGCTAATCGTAGATTGATAGAGATACATTAATTGTATGCGGCTATGCTATAGGAGTAATTTCTACTGATTGTAGATTAAAGAGGTTAGGTTGTTAAATAACACGAAAGTGTTATTTTTTTAATTCACAAATAAAATAACTTAACACCTCTTTACAAAAAATACAAAAGATGTTATTGTAAAAATATAAATGGCACTATTGTAATAATCAGAAATAATATATTTTTAAGCAATTATATATTCATTAATATTTATTAAGAAATCAGAGGAGGTACATCAATGAACAAAGCGGCAGACAATTATACAGGTGGTAATTACGATGAATTTATAGCGTTATCCAAAGTACAGAAGACTTTAAGAAATGAACTAAAGTCAACTCCATTTACAGCAGAACATATCAAGCAGAGGGGAATTATCTCAGAGGATGAATATAGAGCACAACAGAGTCTGGAGTTAAAGAAGATAGCTGATGAATATTATAGGAATTATATTACACACAAGTTAAATGACATCAATAATCTGGATTTTTATAATTTATTTGATGCAATAGAAGAAAAATATAAGAAGAATGATAAAGAAAACAGAGATAAGCTGGATTTGGTGGAAAAATCAAAGCGAGGAGAGATAGCTAAAATGTTATCAGCAGATGATAATTTTAAATCAATGTTTGAAGCCAAATTGATAACAAAGCTTCTTCCTGATTATGTGGAACGTAATTATACAGGTGAGGATAAGGAGAAAGCACTTGAAACACTTGCCCTTTTTAAAGGCTTTACTACATATTTTAAAGGTTATTTTAAAACAAGAAAGAATATGTTTAGTGGAGAAGGAGGGGCTTCTTCTATATGCCATAGAATTGTTAATGTTAATGCTTCGATATTTTACGATAATTTGAAGACATTTATGCGCATACAGGAAAAAGCAGGAGATGAAATAGCGTTAATTGAAGAAGAATTAACAGAGAAGCTTGATGGCTGGAGGTTAGAGCATATCTTTTCCAGAGATTATTATAACGAAGTTCTGGCACAGAAGGGGATAGATTACTACAATCAGATATGTGGAGATATTAATAAGCATATGAATTTATACTGCCAGCAGAATAAGTTTAAAGCTAATATTTTTAAGATGATGAAGATTCAAAAACAGATAATGGGTATATCAGAAAAGGCATTTGAAATTCCTCCAATGTATCAGAATGATGAAGAAGTGTATGCTTCATTTAATGAATTTATTAGCAGGCTCGAAGAAGTTAAGCTGACAGACAGGCTTATAAATATTTTGCAGAACATTAATATATATAATACAGCAAAGATTTATATTAATGCCAGATATTATACAAATGTGTCAAGTTATGTGTATGGCGGTTGGGGCGCGATAGATTCAGCTATAGAACGATATTTATATAATACAATAGCAGGAAAAGGTCAAAGCAAAGTTAAGAAAATAGAAAATGCTAAGAAAGATAATAAATTTATGAGCGTTAAAGAACTGGATAGTATCGTGGCAGAGTATGAGCCAGATTATTTTAATGCTCCATATATTGATGATGACGATAATGCAGTTAAGGCTTTCGGTGGACAGGGTGTGCTTGGCTATTTTAATAAAATGTCGGAGCTGTTAGCAGATGTCAGCCTGTATACAATAGATTATAATTCTGATGACAGTCTTATAGAGAATAAGGAAAGTGCGCTTAGAATAAAAAAACAGCTGGATGATATAATGTCGTTATATCACTGGTTACAGACATTTATTATAGATGAAGTCGTAGAAAAAGATAACGCATTTTATGCTGAGCTGGAAGATATATGCTGTGAATTGGAAAATGTGGTAACACTGTATGACAGAATTCGCAATTATGTTACTAAGAAGCCTTACAGTACACAGAAGTTTAAGCTTAATTTTGCTTCACCAACACTTGCTGCTGGCTGGTCAAGGAGTAAGGAATTTGATAATAATGCAATAATATTGCTTAGGAACAACAAATATTATATAGCGATATTTAATGTGAATAATAAGCCTGATAAACAGATAATAAAAGGTAGTGAAGAGCAGCGATTATCGACAGATTATAAAAAAATGGTATATAATCTCCTGCCTGGTCCTAATAAGATGCTTCCTAAGGTATTTATTAAATCTGATACAGGAAAAAGAGATTATAACCCATCATCATATATATTAGAAGGATATGAGAAGAACAGGCATATCAAATCAAGTGGTAATTTTGATATTAATTACTGCCATGATTTAATAGATTATTATAAAGCGTGTATAAATAAACATCCTGAATGGAAGAATTATGGCTTTAAATTCAAGGAAACTAATCAATATAATGATATAGGGCAGTTCTATAAAGATGTTGAGAAACAGGGATATTCTATTTCATGGGCATATATAAGTGAAGAGGATATTAATAAGCTTGATGAGGAAGGAAAGATATATCTGTTTGAGATATATAATAAGGATTTGTCTGCACACAGTACTGGCAGGGATAATCTTCATACAATGTATTTAAAGAATATATTCAGTGAGGATAATCTTAAGAATATCTGCATTGAATTAAATGGTGAAGCTGAACTTTTCTATCGTAAATCCAGTATGAAAAGCAATATAACCCATAAGAAAGATACAATACTTGTTAATAAAACATATATTAATGAAACGGGTGTAAGAGTATCTTTATCTGATGAAGACTATATGAAGGTCTATAATTATTACAATAATAATTATGTTATAGATACAGAAAATGATAAAAATCTTATTGATATAATTGAAAAAATCGGACATCGCAAAAGCAAAATAGATATTGTTAAAGATAAGAGATACACAGAGGATAAATATTTTCTGTATCTTCCAATAACAATTAATTATGGAATTGAAGATGAAAATGTTAATTCCAAGATAATTGAATACATAGCCAAGCAGGATAATATGAATGTTATAGGAATAGACCGTGGAGAGAGAAATCTTATATATATTTCTGTAATTGATAATAAAGGCAATATTATAGAACAGAAATCATTTAATCTTGTCAATAATTATGACTATAAGAATAAACTTAAAAATATGGAAAAGACAAGGGATAATGCAAGAAAGAACTGGCAGGAAATAGGTAAGATTAAAGATGTTAAAAGTGGTTATCTGTCAGGCGTTATATCTAAGATAGCAAGAATGGTAATTGATTATAATGCAATAATTGTAATGGAAGATTTAAACAAAGGCTTTAAGAGAGGAAGATTTAAGGTTGAACGTCAGGTGTATCAGAAATTTGAGAATATGCTGATTAGTAAACTTAATTATCTTGTATTTAAAGAGAGAAAAGCTGATGAGAACGGAGGAATATTAAGGGGATATCAGCTTACATATATTCCTAAAAGCATAAAAAATGTTGGAAAGCAGTGCGGCTGTATATTCTATGTGCCGGCAGCTTATACATCAAAGATAGATCCAGCCACAGGATTTATTAATATATTTGATTTTAAGAAATATTCAGGCAGTGGCATTAATGCTAAAGTTAAGGATAAAAAAGAATTTCTTATGAGTATGAATTCAATCAGATATATTAATGAATGTTCAGAAGAATATGAAAAAATCGGACATAGAGAACTGTTTGCGTTTTCTTTTGATTATAATAACTTTAAAACATATAACGTAAGCAGTCCGGTAAATGAATGGACAGCCTACACATATGGGGAAAGAATTAAGAAGTTATATAAAGATGGCAGATGGTTACGTTCAGAAGTATTAAATCTTACAGAGAATTTAATTAAGCTTATGGAACAATACAATATTGAATATAAAGACGGACACGATATAAGGGAAGATATATCGCATATGGATGAAACACGAAATGCTGATTTTATATGCAGTCTGTTTGAAGAATTAAAGTATACAGTTCAGCTAAGAAATAGCAAGAGTGAAGCAGAAGATGAGAATTATGACAGACTTGTATCGCCAATTTTAAATTCGTCTAATGGATTTTACGACTCATCTGATTATATGGAAAATGAGAATAATACCACACATACAATGCCTAAAGACGCAGATGCCAATGGCGCATACTGCATAGCATTAAAAGGTTTGTATGAGATTAACAAGATTAAACAGAACTGGAGTGATGATAAGAAGTTTAAAGAAAATGAATTGTATATAAATGTTACTGAATGGCTTGATTATATTCAGAATAGAAGGTTTGAGTAGATGGAAGATTTGATATTAATTTCGAATCTCAATGATTTTATATTTTGTCCGGTTTCCATATATTTTCATAAATTATATGGAAATCAGGACAATTTGACATATTTTGATAATGTACAGTGGAATGGGAGAAAGCCAAGAATTAAAAGTGACTATGTGAATGTTGTATTAGACATAGGTTATACAATGCTTTTTAATATTGTTGATGCAATGTTGCAAGTTTATGGATTTGATACATATTATGGGGTGTTTCATAAGTGTTTCTATATGAGGAAGTCATTAGTGTGCGACATAATGGAGCCGATAAGACCAATTATAGACTATGAGGTGCGAAAAGCTATTAATCTGGGACAGTGTAAAATTGATGATTTTGAAAAATATGATGAACACTGGTGTTTAAAATATAAGAATAATCCACAATATATTCAATTTTTAATGCAGGCAATTATGGAATATAAAGATGAAATATTTATGTATATACAAAGCTATTATAGATATTTTATGAAAATGAAAAGTGTATCAGAATTTCCACAGTTTAATATATAATCAGATTGGAGGTATTATGGTAATTGTAAGTTATGATATATCAAATGATAAATTAAGGACTAAATTTGCTAAATATCTGTCAAGATTTGGTCATAGACTTCAATATTCTGTATTTGAGATTGACAACAGCGAGAGAATTGTCGATAATATAGTTAATGACTTGAAGAATAAATATGAGAAGTCATTTTCACAAGAAGACAGTGTGATTATATTTAAACTTTCATCAAGCTGTGAAGTGTTAAGGTTCGGGTATGCGAAGAATGATGAAAAAGACTTTATTATAATAAGTTGAAGTATTATTACAAACCTAGGTCTTAATATTAAAAAATAATAAGTTACTTAACAAGATATGTAAATATTGCATAAAAAATAATAAAAATTAGGTTGCTTATAAAAGAATAATTGGTTAATATGACGATAAAAGAGTTTAAGTAACCTAAATAATTTCTACTATTGTAGATATTATATTTATCCTTATTATTAAACAGTTTAAGTAACCTAAATAATTTCTACTATTGTAGATCACGCTAATACACCAGAATTATATGCTTGTTTAAGTAACCTAAATAATTTCTACTATTGTAGATGTTACAGTAAATATGCCTATCTGTACATGTTTAAGTAACCTAAATAATTTCTACTATTGTAGATACTTCTGCGTTGATAACATCATAATTAGGTTTAAGTAACCTAAATAATTTCTACTATTGTAGATCAAGTGTTGGTAGCGCCTTTAAGGTTGTTTAAGTAACCTAAATAATTTCTACTATTGTAGATACACAGGAGGCTTTTTTTCACTGAATGTTTAAGTAACCTAAATAATTTCTACTATTGTAGATTATAAGACCTCAGATTATGTATGAGGGTTTAAGTAACCTAAATAATTTCTACTATTGTAGATCAAATGATGTTGAACAGAATACACAAGTTTAAGTAACCTAAATAATTTCTACTATTGTAGATTGAAAAAGGCGAAAGAGAGCAGATTAATGTTTAAGTAACCTAAATAATTTCTACTATTGTAGATAACTCCACTCTTTCGTGGTAATTCATCGTTTAAGTAACCTAAATAATTTCTACTATTGTAGATGATAAGTGATTTGATATTGTCTGGCATAGTTTAAGTAACCTAAATAATTCCGCATACCCTTAAACACATAAAGACTTTAAATAATCACACCAAAGTATTATCTCCCCAACAATATTGAATATTCTCCCCATTCTTGCTAAAATACCACTACAAGATTAATAGAAAAGGATATCCAATTATGAAAGAAAAGATATATACAGTTCCAGTTAATGATGCGTTTGCGTTGGATAGTGAATGTCCGATTTGTTCAATGTTTGAAAAGCTGGAGAATGATGCGGTTGAGTATGCCATGGGTCCAAGCTATATGGAAGATGACATAAGAGAAAAGACTGATAAAATGGGATTTTGCAGCCGTCATATTAAGAAGATATACGAGCAGAATAACAGACTTGGTTATGCGCTTGTTATGAAGACACATATGGATTATGTCATTAAGCAGATAGAAAGCTATAGTGATGATAAGGGCGCAGGAAAGACATTACTTAAAAAGGGCAAAGAGGCACAGGTGTGCAGTTATATTGATGAGCTTGAAGGAAAATGCTTTGTGTGCGATAAAGTAGGAGATACCATTGAAAGATACATAGATACAGTGTTTTATATGTATAAACACGACAAAGATTTTGTCGATAAGCTTAAGAGCTGCAAAGGCTTTTGTACCAGCCACTATGGACTTTTGATGAAAAGGGCGAGCGGCAAGCTTTCAGGAGCACAGTATACGGAATTCACAGAGCTTATCACTAAGCTTTATATAGATAATATGAAGAGAGTAAGAGATGATGTAGCCTGGTTTATTAATAAATTTGACCACAAATATGCCAATGAGCCTTGGAAAAATGCTAAAGACTCACTTGTAAGAGCAACATTAAAAGATACTGGAGTTAATATCCAATAACATAATAATGTGTTATTTTTCGGAAGAAGATAAGTTCATTATGGTATAATGAGCACAAAAGTGCTCATCTTAAAAGTTCCTTATGGAACTTTATATGTGCAGAAAAGCTGCACAAGATTTATGGTATGATATATACATTATATTAAGAAATTAATTGATATTAATAAAAGCTGATTACCCTCATTAATAAAAATGGAGATAATCAGCTTTTTGTTGATATATAAATGTAATAATTATTACATTTATATATCAATTAATATGTAAATGTAACAGAATATAACGTGTAATTAACACGATCAATATTCTTATAAGAATAGGATAACTGCTGTCCGGTTCTTGATATTGCCTCTTTAAGATCTGCATTATAAGTTGTAGTGAATTCAATATGTGCAGTTTTATTTTTAACTGTTGAATATATGAGTTTATTTAGCTGGTTGACATTGCTTATTAAAGGTAGTTTTTTGTATCTGCAGTAGGAATATTTTGCACCACATTTTTCATAAGCGGAGTAACGGCTTCTGTCCCAAGTATGGTCGAGTGCCATATCGTCAGCACTGATATTAAAATATGAGTGGTCGATATAATCAGATGATGAGCCAACAGGGTCATCCCACGTTACATCAACGTGATACCAGTGATTATCAAGGTTGACAACATTCCATATGTGCTGCTGTCCGCCAGCCTCTCCTGAAATTGTCGCATTTTCTATTCCAAGCATATCTAACAATGTCTTAAAACATTCAGTATAGCCGCTACATACGGCAATTCCGTTGATTAATGCACTGTAGGCGTTGTAGGAAGAGTCGCCGGTATCAACATAATTGATGTTATCAACGAGATAATCGTGTATGGCAATCTCCTTTTCTATATCAGATTGATTTGGCAAAATAATTTCTTCAAGTATTTTGGTATATTTGTCATAAAGCACAAGCTGGCGTTCATTAAGATTATATGTTGACTCACTTCTGTAAGCTTTAATAATTGCAGAATTGTCCCAACATTCATAAGTTATCCGCACATTGAAACCATTTTTAATGCGCCTGTATTCACATCTTAACTGTTCTATGCCGTTAATTAATGAAAGCCATTTGTTGGCATCAATTAACTCCTCATCAGTAATGAATAATTCGCAGACATTATTATCACTATCCATACTTGCAATTATAGCCTGGACAATCTCCTCAGTTGTATCTGCGGACTGGGAAAATGCAGTCTTAGGTATTGTCATAGCTGAATTGGAAGACATATTAAACGATATTGGAATTGTACAGCCTGTCAATGCGACAGATAAAAGCACAAGTGTGAGTATAACGCAGACACGCTTATGGATAGGCTTATATAAATTTTTCATATATGTTAATAAATCTTTCTATAATAATTTAGGTTTATTACTTTGTTAAATTAAATGTAATTTGGTATTATTACATCATATATTATAATTATATTACATTATAAAATAATACACAACTGCTAGATATATGGATATTTATGGCAGTCTGATGATAAATATACCGTGCATTTTATTTTGTACAGGGAGGAGAATTAATATGAGCGATTATATTATTAACAAACCTGATGATTTTGAATTGAATGAAACACTTGAATGTGGACAGTGCTTCCATTTTAATAAGCTTGATGAAAATGATTATGTCCTTACAGCATTTGGACATATGTTACATATAATACAGACTGAAAAAGAAATTGTATTTTATGATACTGACGAGAAGCTGTATATGGATTTGTGGAGAAATTATTTTGATATAGACAGGAATTATGGTCTTATAAAGGAAAGGCTTCTAAAGAAAGATGATAAGCTTAAGGAAGCAATTGAGGCAATGTCAGGTGTCAGAATTCTTAATCAGGAATTTTTTGAGACACTTATTTCATTTATTATATCGCAGAACAAACAGATACCACATATAAAGAAGATTGTTGCAGATATTTCTGCAAAGTATGGCGATTATGCGGGTGAGGTGAAAGGTGTACCTATGTATACATTTCCTGATGTAAGGAAGTTAGCCAAAGCAGAAGTAGAGGATTTGAAGGAATTAAAGACAGGCTTTAGAGCACCTTACATATATGATGCCGTAAAATGTGTCGGCGAGGGAAAGATTAGCTATGATGAGCTTATTGCACTGGATAGTGAGCAGGGCATTGAGAAAATGTGTCAGATAAAAGGGGTTGGCAACAAGGTCGCAAGCTGTGTAAGCCTTTTTGCATTGGGTAAAAGGGACAGCTTTCCTATTGATGTGTGGATAAAAAGAATAATGGAATATCTGTATTTTGACGGAAATGATACTTCCAAAGATGTTATAGCTGCATTTGCTAAGGAAAGATTTGGCGAGCTTGGCGGATATGCACAGCAGTATCTTTTCTATTATGGAAAGACTGTCAAGATGGGTGTCGCTAATAAGAATAAAAAATAAAAAAAGTATAATCAAAATGTTAAATCATTAATATATTTAGAAATAGCTGTTGACAAATTATTAGCCGGGTGCTATCTTAATTTTATTGAAATTAGCACTCGGTTGAAATGAGTGCTAACAAGCAAAAAACAAATTGCTGCCATATACATTTCAGACAGCGGAATGGAGGATATATATGAAATTAGTACCATTAGGAGACAGAGTTGTAATTAAAGCATTAGTTGCAGAAGAAACTACAAAGTCAGGTATCGTATTACCAGGACAGGCAAAGGAGAAACCATCTCAGGCAGAGGTAGTTGCAGTTGGACCTGGCGGGGTTGTTGATGGCAAGGAAGTTACAATGCAGGTTAAGCCTGGTGATAAGGTAATATATTCTAAGTATGCTGGAACAGAAGTTAAGCTTGATGATGAAGAATACATCGTTGTAAAGCAGAATGATATTCTTGCGGTAATCGAGGACTAATCAGATACAGCCAGTTTACTGGCGTATATATGAAAAGTGATAGTTAGTTGATATCAGATATATTTTTATTACAGATAATAATGGAGGTAATAGCAATGGCAAAGGAAATTAAATACGGAATTGAAGCAAGAAAAGCTCTTGAAGAGGGTGTTAATAAATTAGCTAATACTGTAAGGGTTACAATCGGACCAAAGGGACGTAACGTAGTGCTTGATAAATCATATGGTGCACCACTTATCACTAACGATGGTGTTACAATCGCTAAGGATATCGAACTTGAAGATGCATTTGAGAATATGGGTGCCCAGCTTGTAAAGGAAGTTGCTACTAAGACTAATGATGTAGCAGGTGATGGTACAACAACAGCTACAGTTCTTGCACAGGCTATGGTTAATGCAGGTATGAAGAACTTAGCAGCAGGTGCTAACCCAATCATCTTAAGAAAAGGTATGAAGAAGGCTACTGATTGTGCAGTTGAAGCTATTGCACATATGAGCGAGAAGGTTACAGGAAAAGACCAGATTGCAAAGGTTGCATCTATCTCAGCTGGTGATGAAGAAGTAGGTCAGATGGTAGCTGATGCTATGGAAAAGGTTTCTAATGATGGTGTTATCACAATCGAAGAATCTAAGACAATGAAGACAGAACTTGATCTTGTAGAAGGTATGCAGTTCGATAGAGGATATATTTCAGCATATATGGCAACGGATATGGATAAGATGGAAGCTAACCTTGATAACCCATATATCCTTATCACAGATAAGAAGATTTCTAATATTCAGGAAATCTTACCAGTTCTTGAACAGATAGTCCAGAGCGGTGCTAAGCTTCTTATCATTGCAGAAGATGTTGAAGGTGAAGCTCTTACGACACTTATCGTTAATAAGTTAAGAGGTACATTCAATGTTGTAGCTGTCAAAGCACCTGGATATGGTGACAGACGTAAGGAAATGCTTAAGGATATCGCTATTCTTACAGGTGGTCAGGTTATTTCAGAAGAACTTGGCCTTGAACTTAAGGATACAACAATGGATATGCTTGGTAGAGCTAAGTCAGTTAAGGTTCAGAAAGAAAATACAGTTATCGTTGACGGCGAAGGTGCTAAGGAAGATATCGAAGCAAGAGTTGCACAGATTCGTGCACAGCTTGAAGAAACAACATCTGACTTTGATAAGGAAAAGTTACAGGAAAGACTTGCTAAGCTTGCAGGTGGCGTAGCTGTTATCAGAGTTGGTGCTGCAACAGAAACAGAGATGAAGGAAGCTAAGCTTCGTATGGAAGATGCCCTTAATGCAACAAGAGCTGCTGTAGAAGAAGGCGTTATCTCAGGTGGTGGTTCTGCTTATATCCACGCTTCTAAGAAGGTTGCAGAACTTGCTGCTACACTCAGTGGTGATGAGAAGACAGGTGCAGAGATTATTCTTAAGGCACTTGAAGCTCCTTTATACCACATTGCTCACAATGCAGGTCTTGAAGGTGCAGTTATCATCAACAAAGTAAGAGAGTCAGAAGTAGGAACAGGTTACGATGCTCTTAATGATGAATACGTTAATATGATTGATGCTGGTATTCTTGACCCAGCTAAGGTTACAAGAAGTGCATTACAGAATGCTACAAGTGTAGCTTCAACACTCCTTACAACAGAGTCAGTTGTAGCTGATATCAAAGAAGATACACCAGCAATGCCAGCAGGAGCTGCCGGTATGGGCGGAATGATGTAATAAGTAATAATTTGCTATACATCAGCAAGTTGATAAAATAAATTTAACACTTACATCATATTAAAAAAGTCCCTTTGTTTATGTTTTATATTCATAAACAAGGGGGCTTTTTGTTGTGCAATATAAAAGGAATGTGTTATGCTATCAAGGTTATTAAGTGAATTGCAGCAGATTGAGCTGATTCATATATGTCAGGAGAGCTTGGTTTATGTTTTTTAGTAGAAGAAAGAATGATGATTTGTCAGAAAAGCTGGTTAAACTGGTTGTTCCGATAGCAATACAGCAGTTTATGTTGGCACTTGTAAGTGCCACAGATGCGGTTATGCTGGGATTTGTGGACCAGACCTCGTTGTCTGCAGCTTCACTTGCCGGACAGATACAGTTTGTGCTTAATCTGTTTATAGCAGGGATAACAGCAGGCTCAGGAATAATGATTTCACAGTACTGGGGAAAGAATGACATAAAAGCTATTGAAAAGGTCATGCCGGTGGCTTTATATGCTAATCTGCTGTCAGGCGGCATATTCACTATTCTTGCGCTTCTCATACCTGAGGGACTTATAAGGATATTCACTAACGAACCGGAGCTTATTGCAAGCGGTACACTATATATCAGGGCGGTAGCCTTATCTTATGTGCTGTGTGCAGTATCGCAGGTATATCTGATTCTTCTTAAGAATACAGGAAGGGCGGCTCAAAGCTCTGTTATCAGCTCATCAGCAGTTGCTGTTAATATAGTCTGCAATGCTGTCCTTATATTTGGCTTGTTTGGTATGCCACGTCTTGGCATACGTGGAGCGGCTTATGCAACTGTAATATCGAGAGTGATAGAGCTTGTATGGGCATATATTGTAGTTAACAAAGACAGGATTGCCGCTTTGGAATGGAAAGGAATTATTCATACAGATAAAGCACTGACAAGAGATTTCTGGTATTACACAACACCTGTGCTATGTGCCTCCTTAGTGTGGGGCATTGCATTTGTATTATACTCAGTTATACTTGGACATATGGGAAGTGATGCTGTTGCAGCGAATTCCATAGCCAGTATAGTAAAGAGCATGGTGCAGTGCGTTATAAGGGGTGTTAGTGCAGGGGCAGGGATTATTATAGGTAATCTTCTAGGAGCAGGTAAGCTTGATAAAGCCAGGAAATATGGTGGAAGAATTACAAGACTGTCAATAGCCATTGGGATAATAACAGGTCTGCTTCTTATCGTTGTAGCTCCGGTTGTATCGCGTGCAGCACCTATGTCAGATACAGCGAAGGGGTATCTTGGCTTTATGCTGATAGTCCTCGGCATTAATCTGATGGGGCAGTCGGTGAATACAACTGTTCTGGATGGGATATTCTGTGCCGGAGGTGATGCAAAGTTTGATATGAAGGGGAATATTGGTGCAATGTGGTGCTTTGCGGTTCCGCTTGGCTTTATAGCAGCATTTGTATTCAATGCACCAGTCTGGCTTGTATATATCATAATAAGCCTGGATGAGCTGGTAAAGCTCCCGGCAGTATATATACATTATAAGAAGTATATCTGGGTAAGAAATATTACAAGATAAAACATTAGTGAAAAATACCAGGGATAGTTGTTTCTATTTAAAAAAGTCATGGGGTATGTTATAATACTTCCATATTGGATTTTAATTGTCACGCAGGAGGAATGGTGATGGCTGATATTGATGAGCTTAAAAAGAAACTTGAAGATGGATGGATAAAGGGTGAACCTTATGTATTTGTAAGTTATGCAAGTAAGGATAAAGAGAAGGTTTATGAATTTGTATATGAACTTAGAAAACGTGGAATTAATGTATATATAGATATAGAGCTTCAGGAGAATATTTCTAAGAACTGGTTACAGAATATTAAGGAGCGTTTATATGATGTTGATTGTGTTGCTATGATTTCATTTCTTAGTCTTAACTATTTCCGTAGTTATGCCTGCCTTATAGAACAGCTTGTAACACGTTCAGAGGATTTAAAGATGGAAAAAGGCAGGTATCTTGAGAATTTTTATATTGCATTGGATGATAATATGTCTACAATACAAAAAATGGAAGATGCAGTGTATGATAATACAGTTGCAAAAGAAAGTCAGAGTATGGCAATAAAGATGGTTCCAGAGGAAGTAAATGTCCTTAAAGATGTCATGGAAGATAATATTGCAGTAAAGAGCAAGTTAAAGAAAGATGTCAGGTCAACTATAGATGGTCTGAATACAGCACATAGAGTTGCGATAAGTATGCTTAGTTATATTTTTAAAGAGTCAAGCTATAGTATTCAGAAATATGGAACAGCTGGTGATTGTGCACAGTTAATGTATAACAATTTTACTAATGACAAGAATGACAAAATTAATATTGATGTATTAGAAGAACTCAAAAAAAAGTACAACAATGCCTCATCATCTGCCACAACTACATCATCTACAGCAAGTCAGAGCAGTGCTTCTGCACCAGCCGTTAAGAATAATACTACAGAAGCTGACATTGAGAATAATAGAACTTCTGATAATATTCAGAGTACAGAGTATAGCAATGTGGCAAATAATAATGATACAAATAGCGATGAAATAAACAGCAATGATATTATTGGCGATGAAAACAACACAGCAATAGACAGCGTTGCTACAGATGACCTTGCCACATCAACAGACAACATCAACACAACTGATAACAGCAGGACAAGACAGGCTACAAGTACAGGTGATATCAGATTTACGCTTTATGGCAAGGAGTATGAGCTTAATCAGTCAGATATGATGCTTACATTTTTTGCACACGTTCTTAATAAACATCAGGATATTGTGGACGAACTTCCTTCGTATAATGGGATGAACTGCGTATCTGATGTTGATTATAGTCTTTCTGAGAATCGTAAGGCAGATATGCCTACATATTTCAGAAGTTGTGAATTCTTTGAATTCGCTAATGGAAGCCATATATGCGTTGGAACATCATATTCAGTAGTAGACAAGTTAAAGAAAATGGCACTTCTGCTTAATATATGTGGTGAAAGCCCAGAGATATTCAGCTCAGAACAGGTTGAACTTCCAGCGGTAAAGGTCAGAGGTGGTTCTTCTGCTGGCGGCAAGGGAAGTGGAGCACTTGTGAAATTCAGCGTATATGGTAATGAATACGCGCAGAACCAGACAGATATGCTTGGAACAATATGCAGTTCTGTTATAGCTAAGCACCCAGACAAGTTAGAGGAAGCAGCAGATGCTTTATTATGTATTGATGTTAAAGATTATACAGATGTTGCTAAAGAAGACAGACCAGTATATTTCTCATTAATGAACAGATATGAAGTAAATGGTACAGCTTATAGTGTTGGTGGAAGCTTCGGAATGAAAGAAAAGCTTAAAATGATTGCTAAATTACTTATAATGTGCGACGAAAGCAAGGATATAATTGATATAGAAGACTATGAGATACCAGATGTAAAGGTTAAGGCGGCTGCAGGCACTAAGAAGAAAATTAATTACTTTGATTAATTGGAAGTATTACAAGATAGGAGTAGTTTTATGTTTGATGTAGCAGTAGAACAGATAGTAAAGGTAAAACCGCCTAAGACAGCAGTTGTTTATAAGGCATTGCTTATAATAGGTTGTATTGTGGCGGCTACAACCATACCACAGACAAGAACATTTGGAATAATTGTGCTTGCATTATTTGCGGTGATGACATTTTTGGTATTCCAGTATTATAATGCAGAGCTTGAGTATTCGATAGTGGATGATACGCTTACGATTGATAGGATTATGGCAAAATCAGCAAGAAAAAGATGTGGTGTGTATACACTTTCAAGAGCAAAGCTTGTGGCAAGAGCTGATTCGCAGGATGCACTCCGTATGAACCATATGGACGTTAAGACTTATGATTATTCAGTTGGTGCAAGCAACCACGATTCGGTTGTCATATATGCTTATAATGAACATAACGAACTGGTCAGGGTATTTGTATATCCTGATGAACGTATTCTTCACAGCATACAAAATGTTGTTGAAAAAGATGTGTTTAAAGTTATTGACTTTTAAAAAATGCTCTGATACAATTCTAATATTATAAACAAAAGGAATATGATAGAACGTTTATCAGATTTCTCCACACAGAAATGTCCGAATTAAGTATTCGGATTTTTTTGTACCAAGAATTGCGTTATTATGCGCATATAACTTAATTATTTTATTCACAGGAAAGCGAGGACAAAGGAAAATGGGTACAATTATTGGTGAGGGCATTACATTTGACGATGTGTTATTAGTTCCACAGTATTCAGAAGTAACACCTAATATGATCGATTTAACAACTAATCTTACAAAGAATATTAAGCTTAATATTCCTTTGATGAGTGCAGGTATGGACACAGTTACTGAACATAGAATGGCAATCGCTATGGCAAGACAGGGTGGTATAGGTATTATCCACAAGAATATGTCAGTTGAGCAGCAGGCAGAGGAAGTTGATAAGGTAAAAAGATCAGAGAATGGAGTAATTACAGATCCATTTTTCTTACATCCAGATAATACATTACAGGAAGCTAACGAACTTATGGGTAAGTTCAGAATTTCTGGTGTTCCTATCACAGATGATGATAGAAAGCTTGTTGGTATTATTACTAACAGAGATCTTAAATTTGAAGAAGATTTCTCAAGACCAATTAAGGAATGTATGACAAGCGAGAATCTTGTAACAGCTCCAGTTGGAATTACTCTTGAAGAAGCTAAGAAGATCCTTGGCAAGGCAAGAAAAGAAAAGCTTCCAATCGTTGATGATGAATTCAAGTTAAGAGGGCTTATTACAATAAAGGATATTGAGAAGTCTATTAAGTATCCTGCATCTGCACATGATTCACAGGGAAGACTTCTTGCAGGTGCTGCAGTTGGTATTACAGCCAATGTTATGGATAGAGTTCAGGCTCTTGTTGATGCAAGTGTTGACTGTATTGTAATTGATTCAGCACATGGTCACTCTAAGAATATTATTACAACATTAAAGAATATCAAGTCAGCATTCCCTGATTTACAGGTAATCGCTGGTAACATTGCTACAGGTGCAGCTGCTAAGGCACTTTGCGAAGCTGGTGTAGATGCAGTTAAGGTTGGTATAGGACCTGGTTCTATCTGTACAACAAGAGTTGTTGCTGGTATTGGTGTACCTCAGGTAACAGCAGTTATGGATGCTTATGCAGAAGCTAAGAAGTTCGGTATTCCAGTTATCGCTGATGGTGGTATCAAGTTCTCAGGTGATATTGTTAAGGCTATTGCTGCCGGTGGTAGTGTATGTATGCTCGGAAGTCTTCTTGCAGGCTGTGATGAAGCTCCTGGTTCATTTGAGTTATTCCAGGGCAGAAAGTATAAGGTTTATAGAGGTATGGGTTCTATTGCAGCTATGGAGAATGGAAGCAAGGACAGATACTTCCAGACAGGTGCTAAGAAGCTTGTTCCAGAAGGTGTTGAAGGACGTGTTGCATATAAGGGACTTGTTGAAGATACAATATTCCAGCTTATGGGAGGTCTTCGTTCAGGTATGGGTTATTGTGGAGCACCTACAATTCCATTGCTTCAGGAGACAGGTAAGTTTATTAAGATGTCATCTGCTGCATTAAGAGAGAGTCATCCACATGATATTCATATCACTAAGGAAGCCCCTAACTACTCAGTAGAGAACGCTTAATATAAAGCTGTTATTATAAACAGATTAGAATAATAGATATTTAATCAACCCCGGCATTAATTAATTTTAATGCTGGGGTTGTTTGTGCGTCAATTTTAGTGTATTATCTTTGGGATATTAAATGTGAAATATGCACAAGTTGTATATGATAAATGTGGCAAATTGAATAAACTGTCTAAACAATTAAACTGATAAGCATTTATAAGTGAAAATAAAATCCGATAATAAGTGTTTATAAGTGAAAATTGATGTTGCTAATATATGTTTTCTTGATGTATAATAATCTTACAGTAAAATTGTATGAATAATGTATTTATAGAAGGTTATGCACAAGGAGAAGAGGTATGCAGGATAAGATGATTAACAAGTATATTGCTAAGAATCATTCTGGATCTGTATTTACTGACAATGAATTGCAGGTTATCAAGGATGGTAATATAGATGATATGGTTACAACATTTCTTGATATGAATACAGAATATTATAATAAGCAGATGCAGAGTGTTTTAAAGGTATTTACACAGTTTATGAGCACTGAGATTGAACTTGAGAGAATAATATATCAGAAGGAATTTGATGGCAAATTTGTTGGCTGTCAGATTATGGACGGAGATATAGATGTATTCTTAGGGATAGCAGGTGAAGATGCTGACCTTCTTTGCGTTGCATCTACATTTTCCCAGGAAGATATGAATAAGTTTGATGCTGATGCTTATGATGCAATATGCGAGCTTATTAATATTATTAATGGTGCATATGCGACTAAGCTCAGTTATGAAGAGATAGAGGTGTCTTTACACCCACCAGTATTTTATCAGGATACACAGATTAAAGCGGATAATGGAATGTATGTAGTTACATTTAATATGAAAGGACATAGATTTAATCTGCTTATGGTTGCAGATGATAAAGTTAAGCTTAATGTATAAAAATATATGTACATAGTTAAGGCGTATTACAGAAGCTGAAGTTGTTAATAATCATCAGTCAATTATTTGTTAGTTGATGAATTGTTATAGATATATTGCATTTGCAGTTGATTACAGATACTAAATGCTTCTGCACAAGCCGGGTGGTTAATTATAGACATATGGAACGGAGGAATATTATGGCGAAGATTTTGATAGTAGATGATTCTAAGACTTCAAGAAAGTTCTTAAGAAATATGCTTGAACAGGCTGGACACGAGATTGTTGCAGAGGCTGTTAACGGAGCAGAAGGCGTTGAAAAGTTCAGAATATACAGACCGGATATAACAACTATGGACATTACAATGCCGGTTCTTGGCGGAATAGATGCAGTTAAGGATATTATAGAGATAGACCCTGATGCCAAGATTATTATGGTAACAGCGGCAGGACAGAAGGCTAATATGATAGAGGCTCTTAAGAAAGGAGCGGCTGATTTTATACAGAAGCCTTTTGATATGGACGTGATTGTTAATACAATTGAAAAGGTTATGGAAGAATAGATGTACAATTATAGATTACAACTTCAATATGATGGTGGGAGATATGACGGCTGGGTCAGAATGGGCAAGGACTCCAATTCTAACACTATAGAATGTAAGATTAAAGAGATAATTCAGAAGATGACAGGTGAAGATATTGATATATATGTTGGATGCAGAACAGAAAAAGGTGTTCATGCACTTAATCAGACAGCTAATTTCAAGCTTAATGATAAGTACCAGCCTGTAGAGGTTAAGAATTACCTTAACAGATATCTTCCAAGGGATATAGCTGTTAATCGCGTGGAATTAGTAGATGAAAGATTTCATAGCCAGCTTAATGCGAGGGAGAAGACATATGTATACAAGATAGATATGGCTAATGTAGCGAATGTATTTACAAGAAAGTATGCTTATCATACATTTGATATTCCGGATATTAAGGCTATGAAGCAGGCAGCTTTTTATATGATTGGAAAGCATGATTTTAAAGCATTTACTACTGCGAAGAAGAGCAAGTCTACAGTAAGGGATATCAAAGATGTAGAGATAACTACAGATGGAGACAGTTGTGAGATAAGAATAACAGCAGATGATTTCCTTCATAATATGGCAAGATATATGATTGGTATGCTTCTTGATGTAGGAAGCGGACTTAAGAAGGTGGAAGATGTAGAGAATATTATGGCTGGCAAGGATGTTGTTATGTCACTTCCAGCTGAGAGCTATGGACTTTTCCTTGAAAGTGTTTTATACTAAATAGATGATTTTATTAAAGAATCTCGGATTTCGGGATTCTTTTCTTGTTACTTTATAATAATATATTTTATGAAGCAGAATTTAACAGGAATGGAGAATATAATGAAGACCATAATTGAACTTATGACAGATGAATTTAAGAAAGCATTTGCAGAATGTGGATATTCAGAAGAATACGCAAGAATTACTATATCTAACAGACCTGACTTATGCGAATTCCAGTGCAATGGCGCGATGGCAGCAGCTAAGACTTATAAAAAAGCTCCATTTGTTATTGCAGATGAGATAGTTGCAAAGCTTACATCTAATGGTATGTTTGACACAATTGAAAGTGTTAAGCCAGGATTTATCAATATAAAGGTAAGTGCTGGATATCTTTCAGATTATCTTAATAAGATGTCAGAAGATGATAAGTACGGATATGAGAACAGCGAGGAAGCTAAGACTGTAATAGTGGATTATGGTGGAGCTAATGCAGCTAAGCCATTACATGTAGGACATTTAAGATCTGCTGTAATTGGTGAGAGTGTTAAGAGAATTAACAGATACGCAGGCAACAATACAATAGGTGATGTACACCTTGGAGACTGGGGACTTCAGATGGGTCTTATCATAGAGGAGTTAAGGGACAGAAAGCCTGAACTTCCATATTTTGATGAGGCGTATACAGGAGAGTATCCAAGTGAACCCCCATTTACGATATCAGAGCTTGAACAGATATATCCGGCGGCAAGTGCTAAGTCTAAGGAAGATGAAGAATTCGCTAAGAGAGCACACGAATCCACACTTAAGCTTCAGAGCGGGGACAGAGCATGCACAGCAATATGGAAGCATATTATGAATGTTTCCAAGAAGGATTTAAAGAAGAATTATGATAATCTTAATGTATCATTTGACTTATGGAAGGGTGAAAGTGATGCACAGCCATATATTAAAGATATGGTTGATAAGATGGTTGAAGATGGAATTGCCTATGAAAGCCAGGGAGCTACAGTAGTAGATATTGCAGAGCCAACAGATACTAAGGAACTTCCTCCTTGCATAGTAAGAAAGTCAGACGGTGCGGCACTTTATGCTACATCAGATCTTGCAACTATTGTTGAGAGAGAGAAGTTATATAAGCCGGATACATACATTTATCTCGCTGATAAAAGACAGGAGCTTCATTTTACTCAGGTATTCAGAACAGCTAAGAAGGCTGGAATTGTAAGACCAGATGCAGATATGAGATTTGTTGGTTTTGGTACTATGAATGGAAAGGATGGCAAGCCATTTAAGACACGTTCAGGTGGTGTTATGCGTCTTGAACATCTTATATCTGATATTAATGAAGTTATTCTTAATAAGATTAAAGAGAACCGTTCAATGACGGATGAAGAAGCTGATAATATATCTAAGATTGTGGGTCTTGCTGCACTTAAGTATGGTGATTTATCTAATCAGGCATCTAAAGATTATGTATTTGATGTAGATAGATTTGCTTCATTTGAAGGTAATACAGGTCCTTATATTTTGTATACAATAGTAAGAATAAAGTCTATTCTTGCAAAGTATAAGGAAACAGGCGTAAGTGTTGGTAATCTTACAATACTGCCTTCAAAAGAACAGTCAGAGAAGGCTTTATCACTTGCACTTATTAAGTTCTCAGATGTTATAGATGGAGCATACAAGGATAATGCACCTCACAAGATATGCCAGTATATATATGAGGTTTCTAACTCATTTAACGGATTTTATCATAACACAAAGATTCTTGCAGAAGAGGATAAGAAACAGCAGGAAAGCTATATTGCATTAATCACACTTACTAAAGAGATACTTGAAACTTGTATTGATTTATTAGGTATACAGTGTCCTGACAGAATGTAGAGATTGGAGATATTATATGAAGTTATTATCATTTGCAATTCCATGTTATAATTCAGCAGCATATATGGAAAAATGTATCAAATCATGCCTTGCAGGTGGTGACGATGTAGAGATAATAATTGTTGATGATGGTTCAACAAAAGATGATACATTAAAGATTGCCAAGGAATATGAAGCAAAATATCCTAACATAGTCAAGGCTGTACATCAGGAGAATGGTGGACATGGACAGGCTGTTAATACAGGTCTTGCCAATGCCACAGGGATGTTCTTTAAGGTTGTAGACAGCGATGACTGGGTTGATGTTAAAAGCTATAAGAAGATATTAACTAAGCTTAAGAGCTTTGTTGAGGAAGATGACCTCCCAGATATGCTTATTGCGAATTATGTATATGAAAAGGTTGGTGCTAAGAGAAAGAAAGTCATTCACTATGAGAATGCACTTCCAGTTGACAGAATGTTTGGATGGGATGAGATGGGACACTTCAAGGTAGACCAGTATATTCTTATGCACTCAGTAATATACAGAACACAGCTTATAAAGGAATTCGGTCTGAAGCTTCCTGAGCATACATTTTATGTAGATAATATATTTGTATTTGAGCCATTGCCGGTTGTTCAGAAAATGTACTATATGAATGTTAATTTCTACAGATATTTTATTGGAAGGGAAGACCAGTCAGTTAATGAAACAGTTATGATTTCAAGAATTGACCAGCAGTTAAGAGTTACAAGACGTCTTATAGATTCATATCTTGGCAATAAGCCTGTCAATGAAAGATGCAGAAAGTATATGGTGACATATCTTAGAATTATGATGGAAGTATCATCAATATTCCTGATTATATCAGGCACAGATGAGAACCTTGTTAAGAAAAAGGAACTTTGGAAGTATGTTAAGGATTCAGATTCCAAGCTCTATAAAGAGTTAAGATACAGCATACTTGGCAATACAGTTAATCTTCCGGGCAAAGTCGGCAGAGGAATATCTAAGACTGGTTATAAAGTAATGAATAAGCTTATTGGATTTAATTAAAATGGCGTGTGCAGAAATGAGGGAATACTATGATATTAGATTTGTTTAAACTTGACGGAAAAGTAGCAGTTGTCACAGGTGCTAACACAGGTCTAGGACAGGGAATGGCAGTAGCTTTAGCTCAGGCAGGAGCTAAGGTTCTTGGCGTTGCAAGACGTTCCTGCGAAGATACTAAGAATAAGATAGAAGCAGATGGTGGTGCGTTCGCAGAGGTTATAGCTGACCTTTCAGATATGGCTTCAATAGATGTAGTTATGAAAGCAGCAATTGATACATATGGCAGAGTGGATATTCTTGTTAATAATGCGGGAATTATTAAAAGACAGGATGCAATTGAATTCACAGAAGAGAATTGGGATTCGGTAATTCAGGTTAATCAGAAAATGGTATTCTTCTTAAGTCAGGCATTTGCCAAGCAGCTTATGAAGCAGGGAGAAGGCGGAAAGATAATTAACGTATGCTCTATGCTTTCATATCAGGGTGGAATAAGAGTTCCATCATACACAGCAAGCAAGAGTGCAATTATAGGCTTAACAAGAGCGTTAGCCAATGAATGGGCAAAGTATAACATTAATGTAAATGGAATTGCGCCAGGATATATGGCAACTAATAACACAGCACAGTTAAGAGATGATGCCGACAGAAGCGAAGCTATTCTTGACAGAATTCCAGCAGGCAGATGGGGCACACCACAAGATATGGAAGGTGCAGTAATATACCTTGCATCTAAAGCCTCAGACTACGTCAACGGCTTTACCCTGGCAGTAGACGGCGGCTGGTTGGCAAGATAAAACAAGAGGTTAGACTTATAGGAAAAAGTGTTGATAGAAAGCACAACTTATAAAAACAGGCAGACTTTAACGAAGTTTAGATGTTAAAGCCTGCCTGTTTTCTCATAATTAAACATATTTAATCTGTGTCTACATTTATAAATTTTGTGTAAGCACATCTTCTTTTATATTATAACATAAACAATACGATAACTATTCAGTGTTCGCACAATTTTCCTGATTACATTTTATATTCTGCAATTCAGCCATACCCCAGTTGTGCAGCTTTACTATATTGCAAGCTGGGTGCTTTTGCAGCCGTCGGCACTTAGCGGCTGTATTTTAGCAGCTTACGTGTCCGCTACGGCTACAAGCAGCGAGAGCGTGCCCAGCGGTAATATAGTAAAACTACACAACGTCCGTATGAGCCTAGTACACTATCCTGCACTTATTTCTATCTACATGCTCCATAATAAATCCGCCCACATTCTTCTTGATATTCTCAGGCATATCATTACTATTAAGCATTACAACCATTTGCTTCCCATTAAACAACATATAATATCCATATTTGAAATATACAGTTGTGAATTGTTCCCATTCGTAAGTATATATTAAATTATGGTCTGGGATATCAGCAAGTATCGCGTTATCCATTAATGTTATTGTGCAGGGAGCATCTTCTGATGAATCTCTGTGCTTCAAGTGGTAATTAACGCTTGATTTGAACTGGAATGCAAATATGTATATAGGATAGAACCAGCATATTGCATATATAATTAATAAAAATGTGTTGTATCTGCCAGAGGCAAGCATAATTATTGAGATAACGGCAGGAACCCACGAAAGTATAAGTTCGACAGGGTTTCTTAAAAATCTGTTCCAGAATACAATCTTTTTGTAATCATTGCCTGAAGCTTTCAGGGTAGTATTATATTTGTAAATATTATCCATAAATTCTCCTGTTCTTACATAGTAATGTGCTGCAATATTTTAATTAAGTGTTCTGCATATACCAGTTGGAAAACACTTGCAGAATGAGTTTATAAAATCTGCATAAAAACATAATATTCATAATATCACGCATAGTTTAATAAAACAATTAAAAATTGCATTTCATTTCGTATGTAATTTAAAAAATATATAAAAACAGTTCCCAAACTGGTATAAATATTATATAATTAGTCTATGTAAAACATTCTGGAGGCAGGAGTTTTGGGAGAGACTAATAAGAAGTTTGAAGTGTTGTCAGAATTGATAGAAAGCCTTGAGTCAAGAGATACATTTCAGCATACAGTAGAACTAATATTACATAAGACTATAGCATACATTAATGCTGATTGTATTGCATTGCTTCAGAAGGGTTCAGATGATGAATGGACAGTAATTGCATCTGAGGGTGAATGTATAGAGGAAGCTAAGAAATGCGATGTTATGGCACTGAATGGTGAGAACAGCATAAGCGTTCCTATTAGGATTAATGACATAGATGCTATGCATTTTGTCATATATGATAAGAACAATATAAAGCTATGGTCCGATAATGAGGACAATATGCATTTTATATATGATGTTACAGGTATTATTCAGAGTATTGCCCAGATGAGAGTAACTAATAATTCACTGCTTTCATCATATGAAGTCTTAAAGGATATTCTTAATAACATAGGTTCAGGTATTATTGTATGTGATACTGTTACAGGCAATATTCTGTTTGAGAATAAGGTGGCGGCTGAGTCGAAGGAGATTAAAGATACAATAAAAGAATGTATGCAGGATATTCTTGTACCGGCAGAAGAAGATGTAGAGAAGACACTTGAAGAATATATTAATAATGCTGAGGGCAATAATATTGATGGATATTATGATTTTTCTGATTATACAAGAGAATACATAAGACCTGTGGAGAAGTATAATGCTGAGTCAGGTCTGTGGTTTGAAGTAAGATTTACCAAGCTTATATGGATAGATGCAAGTGAGGTGATTGTATGTACAGCTTCTGATATAACACAGAAGAAAAAGAATCAGCAGAAGATTGAATTTCAGGCACATAACGATTTCCTTACCGGTCTTTATAATCGTATGAAGTGTGAGTCAGACTTAAAGACTATAATTAACGAAGCTATAAGAGATGGTGTTAAGGGTGCGGTTTTGTTTATCGACCTTGATGATTTCAAGCACATTAATGATGGTCTTGGACACCAGTATGGAGATATTCTTTTACAGCAGATTGCGGCAGGACTTCAGAGTATAGTAGGTCTTAGAGGCAGATGTTACAGAATGGGTGGTGACGAATTTGTTGCCATAGTAATGCCTGATATGTTCCTTGAATTAGAGAGAATTGCCAATAAGGTTAAAGAGATATTTAACAAACCGTGGTATCTTATGGAGACAGAATATTTCTGTACTATGAGTATGGGTATTGCGGTATTTCCAGATGACAGCAAAGATGTACACGAGATTATCAGAATGGCTGATATAGCAATGTATGAGTCTAAGAAGAATGGTAAGAATGGATATTCTTTTTATGATGTGTGCAACAAACAGAATTCTGTAAGACGCCTTGATATTGAAAATAATATGCGGCAGGCTGTTGCGACAGGAATTGATGAATTTGTTGTATTCTACCAGCCTGTAGTTGATATTAACACAGAGGAATGTGCATCGTGTGAAGCACTGGTAAGATGGGACAGTAAGTCGCTTGGATTTATGGGTCCGGGTGATTTTATTCCGCTTGCTGAATATCTTGGACTTATAACTTCAATTGGTGATTATGTTCTTGAGGAAGCCTGCAGACAGTGCAGATACTGGAATGAACATGGTATGCCGGATTTCCATATCAATGTTAATCTGTCGGTTGTCCAGCTTCTTCAGAAAGATATAGTAGATACAGTAGCTAAAGTGCTTAAGAAGACAGGAGTTAATCCTAGGAATATCGTGCTGGAGATTACAGAGAGCTTTGCTATTAATGATATGGACAGGGTTCTTAATATAATTAATGGCATAAGGGAATTAGGACCAAAGATAGCTCTTGATGATTTCGGTACAGGATATTCATCACTTAACTACATTAAACAGCTTCCTTTTGATATTATTAAAGTTGACAAGACATTTATTGATGATATAACGGAAGATGAGTATGCACAGGCATTCATTAAGCTTATAGTTGAATTGTCTGCTACTATAGGAACTAAGATAGTTGTAGAAGGTGTTGAGGATAAGAGCCAGTTGGATATATTAAGAGAGCTGGGTGTTGACTTCATACAGGGATACTATTATGGTAAACCTGAACCTGCTTACGAGTTTGAAAGATTAAATTTTAAGGGGAGGATTAATATATGAGAATGTTGATTAAGAACGGAAGAGTTATTGACCCTGCAAGTAACACTGATGACATTAGGGATATTCTTGTTGAAGATGGGGTTATAGCAGAAGTGGCAAAGGATATTGACAAGGCAGCAGATACAGTTATTGATGCTAAGGGCTGTATGGTTATGCCAGGACTTGTGGATTTACATGTACATTTCAGAGAACCAGGCTTTGAACATAAGGAAACAATAAGAACTGGTGCAAGAGCTGCGGCAAGAGGTGGATTTACAACAGTGTGTCCAATGCCTAATACTAAGCCTGCAATTGACAGCGTTGAGATGGTTGAATACATAAAGAATAAGTCAGAAGAAGTAACAGATATTAATATTCTTCCTATAGCAGCTATGACAGCAGGTCAGGACGGAGAGTATATAACTGATTATGAGAGGCTTTATGAGGAAGGAGCTGTAGCAGTAAGCGAGGATGGGAAGTCTGTTATGAATGCTAGAGTAGCAAGACAGGCTATGAGGCTTGCGGCAGAAGTAGGAATACCGGTATTTGCACATTGTGAAGATAAGGATCTTGCAGCAAGGGGAGTTATGAATGCCGGCAATAAAGCAAGAGAACTTGGATTTTACGGAATTATGAATTCTGTAGAAGATATTATGGTGGCAAGAGATTTACTCCTTGCTAAGAATACGGGTGCCAAGCTTCATATATGCCATGTTTCAACAGAGGACAGCGTAAGAATGATAGCGGCAGCCAAGAAAGAAGGTCTTGATGTTACAGCAGAGGTAACGCCACACCATTTAACACTTACAGAAGATGATATTAATGAAGATGATGCTAACTACAAGGTTAATCCGCCATTAAGAACTAATAAGGATAAAGATATGCTTATTAAGGGCCTTAAGGACGGAACAATAGACATAATTGCAACAGACCACGCACCACATCATCTTACAGAGAAAGACAGAGGTTTTGTAGAAGCACCATTTGGAATATCAGGTCTTGAAACAGCTGTTGCTATTATAATGACAGATCTTGTTAAGAAAAATGTTATTACACCTCTTGAGATGGCAGATAAGATGAGTTATACACCTGCTAAGATTATCGGTATAGACAAGGGAACACTTCTTGTTGGCAAGACTGCTGATATTACTATAATTGATCCGGATGCAGAGTATGTTATAGACAGTAAGACATTTGCTTCAAGAGGCAAGAACACTCCATTTAACGGCAAGAAGGTAAGTGGTGAGATTAAGTATACAATAGCTGGTGGTAAGATTGTATATTCTAATATCAACGGAACAGAAGTTATTATTGATAAAGATGTTCCAAAGTTGTAATATAAGATAGATTAATTGATATGTAAGGAGAATATAGATGATTAACAAATTAGTTGACAAAATCGTTAAGACAAATGCACCCGTAGTTGTAGGCTTAGATCCTATGATGAAGTATATTCCAGAGCATGTTCAAAAGGAAGCTTTTGAGCAGTATGGAGAAACTCTTGAAGGTGCGGCAGAAGCTATCTGGCAGTATAATAAGGCAATCATTGATAATATATATGATATTGTACCAGCAGTTAAGCCACAGATTGCTATGTATGAGCAGTTCGGTATTGAAGGACTTAAGGTGTTTAAGAAGACTGTTGATTATTGTCACGAGAAGGATATGGTTGTAATCGGTGATGTTAAGAGAGGCGATATAGGTTCAACATCTGAGGCTTATGCAGTAGCACATCTTGGAAAGGTTAAAGTTGGTTCTAAGCTTTTAACACCATTTGATGAAGATTTTGCAACAGTTAATCCATATCTTGGTTCTGACGGAATTAATCCATTTATTAAGGTATGCAATGAAGAAGACAAAGGTATATTTATCCTTGTAAAGACTTCTAATCCTTCAAGTGGAGAATTTCAGGATCAGCTTATAGACGGCAAGCCATTATATGAGCATGTAGGTGCTAAGGTTAATGAATGGGGAAGCCAGTGTATGGGCGATACTTATAGTAATGTAGGTGCGGTAGTTGGTGCTACATATCCAGAGATGGGTAAGGTATTAAGAAAGGTTATGCCAAAGGCTTATATCCTTGTTCCTGGTTACGGGGCACAGGGTGGCAAGGCTGAAGACCTTACAGCATTCTTTAACCCAGACGGACTTGGCGCGATAGTTAATAGTTCAAGAGGAATTATAGCTGCATATGCTAAAGATGAGTATGCTAAGTTTGGAGCTAAGAATTTCGGTGAAGCTTCAAGACAGGCAGCTCTTGATATGATTGCAGATATTAATGGAGCACTTGGAAAGTAAATAATTATTATAATAAGCGGCAGTACCACTCAGCAACAGACTGGTAATGCCGCTTTTATAAAGAATGGAGATAATATTGAGAACTTTAATTAAGAATGGACATATAATAGATCCGGCAAGACATATGTCATATAAGGCAGATATTCTTGTGGAAAATGGAATAATAAGCGGTATAATACAGGTAAAAGCATTTGATGTGCCTGTATCCGACATAGCTGTAGATGAAGTAATTGATGCAGAAGGTCTTGTGGTAGCACCGGGTCTTATAGATACACACGTTCATTTCAGGGATCCAGGTTTTACTTATAAAGAAGATATTAATACAGGAGCTGCGGCAGCTGCTGCAGGAGGTTTTACAACAGTTCTTTGTATGGCTAATACTAATCCTATAGTAGATAATAAAGAAACGCTGCAGTATGTAATAGATAAGGGAAGAACTACGCCGATAAATGTATATTCAGCTGCGGCAGTATCTAAAGGCTTTAAGGGAGAAGAACTTACTGACTTTACGGAACTTAAGAATGGCGGGGCACTTGTATTTACAGATGATGGTATTCCACTTAAGAGTGAAATGCTTGTAAAGGAAGCTATGCAGAAAGCTAAAGAGCTGGATATGCCGTTAAGTTTTCACGAGGAAAATCCTGCATATATAGAACAACAGGGAATTAATAAAGGCGTTGTATCAGACAAGCTTAATATAGGTGGAGCACCAGCCTGCTCAGAGTATATGATGGTAGCACGGGATTGTATGCTTGCACTTGAAACCAAGGCAACAATATGTATACAGCACATAAGCTCAGCGGTATCAGTAGAGCTTGTAAGGACAGCTAAGAAGCTGGGAGCAGATGTACATGCAGAGTCTACTCCACAGCATTTTTCGCTTACAGAAGACATTGTGCTTGAGAAAGGCACACTTGCAAGAGTTAATCCACCAATAAGAACAGAAGCTGACAGGCTTGCTGTAATTGAAGGCCTTAAGGACGGAACAATAGACATAATTGCAACAGATCACGCACCACATAGCAAGGATGAGAAAGCTAAGGAGTTCAAGGCAGCACCGAGCGGAATGATAGGGCTTGAAACATCACTTGCACTTGGAATTACTAATCTTGTAAAGAAAGGCTATTTAACACTTGAGGAACTGCTCACTAAGATGACAGTTAATCCAGCAAAGCTTTACAAAATGGACAAAGGCTGTATTGAGGCTGGAAAGATAGCTGATTTGGTTATATTTAATCCAGATGAGGAGTGGGAGGTTACAGAGAATTTCGTATCGAAAGCTAGTAATTCACCATTTATCGGACAGAAGCTTTATGGTAAAATAAAATATACTATATGCAATGGAAATGTTGTATACAAGGATTTGAAATAATTAATTAAGAATGGAGAATACATATGTCATACAGAGAAAATGCATTAATAATTAAGACTTCGTGTTTAGCCGAAGGCATATATGAAATGTGGTTAAAGACAGATAAGATGGCAGGAGAGGCTGTACCGGGACAGTTCATATCGGTATATTCTAACGATGGAGCAAGACTTCTTCCAAGACCAATAAGCATATGCAGAATAGATAAAGATAATTTAAGGATTGTATACAGGGTTGCTGGAAAGGGGACAGAGGAGTTCTCTAAGATGAAGGAGGGGGAATATGTTAATATTCAAGGACCTCTTGGCAATGGATATGATATTAAGTCTATTATGGAATATGTAAAGAATGTCACAGGAAATGATTGTGCTGACACAGAGTTAAAGGCAATTCTTTTTGGTGGTGGAATTGGTGTTCCTCCAATGCTTGAGCTTGCTAAGCAGCTCGAATGTAAGAAGCAGGCTGTACTTGGTTACAGAAACTCACAGATGTTTTTAAAAGATGAATTTGAGCAGTTTGCTGATGTATATGTTGCAACAGAGGACGGAAGTGCTGGAACTAAAGGTAATGTATTAGATGCAGTAAGAGAGAATAACTTAACAGCAGATGTAATATTTGCCTGCGGCCCTACACCAATGTTAAGAGCAATAAAGGAATATGCGGTAAGCAATAATATCGCCTGTTTCGTATCCTTAGAGGAAAAAATGGCTTGCGGAATAGGAGCGTGCCTTGCCTGCGTATGTCAGTCAACAGATATTGATGACCATTCAAAGGTTAAGAATAAGAGAGTATGTAAAGAAGGCCCTGTATTCAATGTTAAGGAGGTAGAGTTATAATGGCTAATAGAGTAAATCCAATTAATCCGGCAGACGTTAATATGAAAGTAAATATTGCGGGAGTTGAATTTAATAATCCTGTTACTGTTGCCTCAGGAACATTTGGTTCAGGTATGGAATATTGTGAATATGTAGACCTTAATAAATTAGGTGCGGTCACAACTAAGGGTGTGGCAAATGTACCTTGGCCGGGCAATCCAACACCTAGAATAGCAGAGACTTACGGTGGAATGATTAATGCAATCGGACTTCAAAATCCGGGGCTTGATACATTTGTAAAGAGAGATATTCCATTTCTTAAGCAGTATGATACTAAGATAATAGTAAATGTGTGTGGAAAGACAGAAGAAGATTATGTTGATGCTGTGGAAAAGTTAGGCGAACAGCCAGTTGATATGCTTGAGATTAACATATCCTGCCCTAATGTAAAAGAGGGTGGTATTGCTTTCGGACAGGTTCCAGCTTCAGCAGAGCGTATTACAAAGGCGGTAAAAAAGGTTGCCAGGCAGCCTGTAATTATGAAGTTAAGCCCTAATGTGACAGATATTACAGAGATGGCTAAAGCTGTTGAGGCAGGTGGTGCTGATGCGGTATCCCTTATTAATACATTAACAGGAATGAAGATTGATATTAATAGAAGAACATTTGCTGTTGCCAATAAGACAGGCGGTCTTTCAGGTCCAGCTATAAAGCCTGTTGCAGTAAGAATGGTATATCAGGTTGCCAATGCTGTAGCACTTCCTATTATTGGAATGGGCGGAATTGCCAATGCAGATGATGCACTTGAGTTTATTATGGCAGGTGCAACGATGGTATCAGTTGGTACAGCTAATTTTAATGACCCTCTTACAACAATTAAGGTTGTGGACGGAATAAGAGATTATTGTGCTAAAAATGGAGTAGCAGACATTAACGAGCTTAGTGGCTGCGTTAAGTAAAATTACAATTTAACAAAGACTTTACATAGATTTCTCGTAGCAGTGGTATTGCATTTTACATACCACTGCTATTCTTTTATCTGTCGATAAGACATAGACCTTTAAAAGAAAAGTGAGGAAAAAATTTATGAGAAAGATGAATTTTAAGAAAAGCGCAGCTGTAATTCTTAGTACAGTATGTATGGTAACAGCACTTGTTGGCTGTGGAAGCAGCAGTGCAGATAATGGAGCAGATGCAGACTCTAACCTTAGCGGAAGCATAACAGCAGCAGGTTCATCAGCATTAAAGCCACTTGTTGATGATGCGGCAGACCTTTTTAATGAAAAATATCCAGATGTTAACATAACAATCGATGCAGGTGGTTCTGGTGAAGGACTTAAGCAGGTATCAGAGGGAACAGTTAACATTGGTAACTCTGATGTGGAGGCAGCAGAAAAGCTTGATGCAGCTAAGGCAGCAGAACTTGTAGACCATAAGGTATGTGTAGTAACAATGGCACCTATCGTAAACAAGGACGTAACAGCAGGTGGTGTTAAGAACCTTACAAAGGCACAGCTTACAGATATTTTTACAGGAAAGATTACTAACTGGAAAGAAGTTGGTGGTGCTGATGAAGCAATCGTGCTTATCACTCGTCCAGAATCTTCTGGTACAAGAGCAACATTTAAGAAATACGCATTAGATGGTGCAAGCGAAGCTTCTAACAAGTCAATGGAAACAGATGACTCAGGCGTACTTTTACAGAATGTTAAGACAACAAAGGGTGCTATCGGATATGTAGCTTTATCTTACCTTGTAAGCAACCCAGGCGTTGATACAGTATCAATTGATGGTGTTGAACCAACACTTGAGAATACATATGCTGGCAAATACCCAGTATGGACATACGAGCATATGTACACAAAGGGCAATGCAGATGAAGTATCCCAGAAGTTCCTCGACTACATCACATCAGATGAATACGGCAAGAAAATGGAATCATTAGGCTACGGCGTATCATCAAAGATGACAGTAAAAGAACACTAAAAAATAGTTGTTAAAACCCCCTTAATTAAAAAGTAAGATAAAATCTTACAAATCATCAGCAACCAAAATTAACATTAAAAGATTGAAAGAAAATCAATCAAAAAATTATAAGACTACAATTAAATCAAGATAAAAAATAAATGTTAGAAAAATTGATAGTCATAAAAAATATAGGATTTAGGCGAGCAGTATCCTGCCCGCCTAAACGCATAGAAATTAATAACATATAAAATGAAAATGTAAAAAAGAAATAACAAAGAGCAAATAACGAAGAATAAATAACAAAGAGTAAAGAAGATACATAAAGCTGATAAACAATTCAACGCAGATTAATCGCAACCCAGTTGTGTGGAGTGTTATATTGCAAGCTGGGTACTGTTGAAACCGTCGGCACTTAGCGGCTGTCCTTTAGCCGCTTAGTACCGCTACGGTTTCAAGTAGCGGGAGCGTGCCCAGCGGTAATATAACACTCCGCACAACGTCCGTAGCTATTAATCCCCCCGCCGTTGAATATATAACAGCCACATTTTATATGTTAAGAATGGAGAAAGTATGAATATTAAAAGAGGTATGTTTACCAAAGAGTACCTGTGGCGTACAATCGTCACCCTGTGTGGTCTTTTCGTTATAGTGCTTACTCTTGGAATAGGTGGATTTCTTGTATACAAGGGTTCAGGAACATTCTTAAAATTCAATCATTCAATCGGTGAGTTCCTGTTTTCACCTGACTGGGCACCTATAGACAATATGGAAGGCGGCGGTTCAGTAGGTACACTTATATTTATAGTTGGTTCATTAAGCACCTGTGGTCTTGCACTGCTTATTGCAACACCATTTGCACTTGGTTCAGCTATATTTATGACAGAGATTTCGCCTAAATTTGGTGAAAAATTTTACCGCCCTGTAATCCAGATATTTGCAGGAATTCCTTCCGTAGTATATGGCTGGGTCGGACTTACCGTGCTTGTGCCATTTATAAGAGATATGTTTCACAGACAGGTAGGACATTCAATATTAGCGGCAGGTATTGTGCTTGCAATAATGATATTCCCTACAATAACAAGTGTGTCAGCAGATGCAATCAGGTCAGTTCCTAAAGATTACAGAATGGGTGCTTATGGAATGGGCTCAACACGCTGGCAGACAATATATAAAATAGTGCTTCCAGCTTCAGCTTCTGGAATATTCTCAGGCATAATACTTGGTCTTGCGAGAGCGTTTGGTGAGGCATTAGCAGTTGCGATGGTAATAGGACAGACAACAGCACTTCCAGACAGCATATTCTCAACAACCAAATCACTTACAACAGAGATAACAGCCCAGATGGGAAATGCGATGGAAGGCGGAGAAACTAAGACAGCGTTGTGGACACTTGCATTGCTTTTGTTCCTTATATCACTTTTGTTCATATTTTTAATACATTTTCTGTCTGCTAAGCAGTCAGAAGAATCTGGAAATAAAAAGAAGGGTGCAAAGACTAATTAAAATCACCTGTTAAAGTTAATAAAGGGTGAAAATGAATATTTGTGCGCAGAAGCGTGCACAGAAATGGAGATTATATGAATAGGATAAAACGTGCCAAGGCACAGGATAGAGTAATGACAGTTATATTTTACTGTATAGCCGTATTCTTCTTTGTACTTCTTGCTGCATTTGCCGGATATGTAATTATTAAGGGCTTTGCGGGTGCAAAACTTTCAATGTTCGGCTTTACAAGGCGTGGTGCTATAGGCAACCAGCTTTTTAATACGATATATCTTGTATTCTTGTCATTGCTTATAACAGTACCAATTGGAACATTTGCTGGAATATATCTTGCAAAATATGCCAAGGGAGGACTTATTACAAAGTTCATAAGAATATGTATAGAGACACTTTCGTCACTTCCATCTATTGTTGTTGGTTTATTTGGCTACCTCATCTTTCTTGTAATTATAGGACTGGATAAAAGCCTTATGGCTGGAGCATTGTCCGTATCAATCATAACACTGCCACTTATAACAACAACAACAGAGGATGCCATAAAAGGACTCCCTAAGGGATATTTTGAAGCGGGTATGGGACTTGGTTCAACACGCTGGCAGGCAATATTCCACATATTACTGCCAGCCTGCCTTCCAAGAATTATGACAGGTGTAATACTTGCAGCAGGACGAGGCTTTGGTGAAGCGGCAGTTCTTTTGTATACAACAGGTTCAGGAACTAACATAAGATGGGGCAACTGGAATCTTGCATCATCAACCTGTCCACTTAACCCATTTCGTTCAGCAGAGACATTATCATTGCAGATATGGGATTTACAGGTTAATGGACAAAATCAGGACCTGGCTAACCTTGCATCAGCAGTACTTCTTATACTTGTGCTTGCATTCAGCATAGGAGCTAACGTGTTAAGTAATAAGATAAATAAGAAGAACTCTGGTGAGAAAGCGTAGAAATGAGGATAAGTATGAGTAATATAGATATGAATAAGAATTCTGAAAATGGAAGCAGTAATTATACAGGTGATGATAAATTTGTAATCAAAAATCTTAATCTTCATTATGGAGATTTTCACGCATTAAAAAATATTAATATGAATATTCCTAAAAATCAGATTACAGCATTTATCGGACCATCTGGATGTGGTAAATCTACATTTTTAAAGACACTTAACAGAATGAATGACTTAATTGAGGGTGTTAAGATTGATGGTGAAGTATACCTTGACGGAGCCAATATATTTACAGAGATGGACGACATAACATTAAGACACAGGGTTGGAATGGTATTCCAGCAGCCTAATCCATTTCCTAAAAGCATATATGACAATATAGCTTACGGACCAAGGTTATTTGGAGTGCACAAGAAAGCAGAACTTGATATTATAGTAGAAAAAGCTTTAAAACAGGCTGCTATATGGGACGAGGTGAAGGACAGACTTAAAAAGTCAGCTCTTGGACTTTCAGGTGGACAGCAGCAGAGATTATGTATTGCAAGAACTCTTGCAGTTGAACCTGAGGTTATTCTTATGGATGAGCCGACATCAGCCCTTGACCCAATATCAACTTCAAGAATTGAAGACCTTGCGATTGAGTTAAAGAATGATTATACAATAATAATGGTAACACACAATATGCAGCAGGCGACAAGAATATCAGATAATACAGCCTTCTTCCTGTTAGGAGAGATGATTGAATACGACAAGACAGAGCAGTTATTCTCTATGCCTAAGAACAAGAAGACTGAGGATTATATCACAGGACGTTTTGGCTGATAATTACATATTTTAGTACCTTGTTATTAAAATCTTTAAGAAGTATAATGAAGTTAATTAGTTGTAATGTGATTAATTAATATAGATATACAAATGCGAGGTATTTATTATATGGGATATGTAAAATTCGATATGCACTGTCATACAGCCGAGGGTTCAGTAGATGCCAAGGTTGGGATAGATGACTATATCAAGATACTTAAGAGCAAAGGTTTTAACGGAATGGTTGTAACAGACCATGACTCATATGATGGATATGATGCGTATCTTTCATATGGTAAGAAATATGATGATTTCGTGGTATTAAGAGGCATAGAATATGATAGTCTGGAGTTCGGACATTTTATAGTTATTCTTCCACAGGATACACCTAAAGAGGTGTATGAGCTTATGAGATATAAGGGCCTTACTTTAGATAAGCTTATATATATTGTCCATTGTTGTGATGGAATATTAGGACCTGCACATCCTTATGGAGAACCATTTATGAGCTTTGCATCTACTATGTACTGGAATCAGTCAAAGCAGATTGCACATATGGTTCATTTTGATTTCGTAGAAGGTTATAATGCCTGCGAGAGTGATAAAAGCAATAAGTATGCAAGAAAGTTCGCCAAGGGGTGCAGGGTAGCACTTACAGGCGGAAGTGATGCCCATAACAGTAATTGTGTTGGTATGGGATATACACTTATTCCAGATACAATAAAGACAGAGGACGACCTTATAAAATATTATAAAGATGGCAATCATCCTAAGGTTGGTGGAACAAGATATATATATACAACCAAGGACAAGATAGGAAAGCTTAACAAAGTGCTTGTATATTCTTTTTATATGTATAACAAGATTGGAGCGATGTTTAAGTATCCTAAGAGAGCGAAAGCGTTCAGAAGTGCGTTAAGGGCATTAAACAGACGTTTTATAATATATAGAAAAAGATAATCTGTAATGACCAGAGAATTCATCATATTAACTTAATAGAACCTGTCAGCAATATTGAAATAATTGAGTGTTAGACCGTGTGCCAATAGAAGCACAGGAAAAGAGGTTAATATGAGAAATAGATTTGACAGACAGTTAGTACAACTTAATAATGAATTAATCGAAATGGGTGGCATGATTGAGAAGGCTATATCTGATACAGTAAAGGCACTTGTTAATCAGGATATTGAACTTGCTTCAAATGTAATAGAATATGACGAGGAGATTGATCATCAGGAACGTGAGATTGAACAGTTATGTCTTAAGTTATTATTACAGCAGCAGCCGGTTGCAAAGGATTTACGACTTATATCAGCAGCATTAAAGATGATTACAGATATGGAAAGAATAGGGGATCATGCAACTGATATTTCAGAGATTACAATAGAACTTTCTAAAGAATCATATATTAAGAAGCTTGACCATATACAGCAGATGGCTAAAGAAACTATGGTAATGCTAGTCCAGAGTGTTGAAGCATTTGTTAACAAGGATATGGATAAGGCAAGGACGGTTATCGTACACGATGATGTTGTTGATGATTTATTCAACAAGGTAAAGGCTGAGCTTATAGCTATGATTCACGAAGATGTTAATGCAGGTGAGCAGGCATCAGATCTGCTGATGGCTGCTAAATATTTTGAGAGAATAGGGGATCATGCGACTAATATATCAGAATGGGTTATATTCTCTATAACAGGTCAGCACCCAGATGATAAATAATAATCAATAATTGTTATTTAACATTAATTTTACATTTTACATTGAATTTACATAAGGTTCATATAAGCTTCATATAACTGTTTTACACTCCAAAATGTAAACAAAAAGTAAAGTCTATAAGAAATTTTGGAGGAAAAATGGATATATTTGGTGTATTAGCATTACTTGGAGGATTGGCGATATTCCTCTATGGAATGGATTTATTAGGTGAAGGCTTAACGGGAGCATCAGGAGGAAAGTTAGAGAATATACTTGAAAAGCTTACTTCTAACCCGATAAAGGCTGTTCTTTTAGGAGCTGGTGTTACAGCAGTTATACAGTCATCATCAGCGACGACCGTTATGGTTGTAGGTTTTGTTAATTCAGGTATTATGAAGTTAAGACAGGCAATTGGCATTATAATGGGTGCTAACATAGGTACTACCATAACTTCATGGATATTAAGCCTTACTGGTATTGAGAGTGATAATTTATTTATAAGAATGTTGAAGCCAACATCATTTTCACCAATCCTTGCAGTTATTGGTGTTGTGATGCTTGTATTCCTAAAGAAAGACAAATTTAAAAATCCAGCTAAGATATTTATTGGATTTGCACTTCTTATGTATGGTATGGAAGCTATGAGTTCATCTGTAGAGCCGCTTGCCGAAGTCCCACAGTTTCAGGCTTTATTAACAACATTTAAAAACCCAATACTTGGTATGATTGCAGGACTTGTATTTACAGCAATAATACAGAGTTCATCAGCTTCAGTTGGTATATTACAGGCATTATGTTCTACAGGAATATTAAGCTATGCAACTGTTCTTCCTATAATAATGGGACAGAATATCGGTACTTGTGCAACAGCTATGTTATCAAGTATTGGTGCAAGCAAGAATGGTAAAAGAGCAGCTATAGTTCATCTGTACTTTAATGTTATAGGTACAGTTGTATTTATGACGGTGTTCTATACAGTTAATATGTTTGTACATTTTTCATTTCTGAATGATACAGCTAATGAGATGGGAATTGCGGTAATACATACAACCTTTAATATTATTACAACTGCACTTCTTATTCCGTTAAGAAATGTGCTTGAGAAGCTCGCATATATGACTATAAGGGTTGATGATGAGGAAAAGGCACTTATGGAAAGACAGAGTGTTAATGAATTTGCACTTTTAGATGACAGATTTCTTGAGTCACCAAGCCTTGCAGTTGAACATTGTAAGACAGTTATAGGCAATATGGCTGATATATCAAGGGAGTCATTATTTACAGCACTTGGACTTATCGGTAATTATGATGAGAATAAGGCATTGTATGTTGGTGAGCTTGAGAGCAGGGTTGATAAATATGAAGATGAGCTTGGTACATATATTATGAAGATAAGTACCAAGATACTTAATAAAGATGACTCAGAGACACTTAATATGATGCTTCACAGCATAGGCGATTTTGAAAGAATATCAGACCACGCCTGTAATCTGTGCGACTCTGCAAGAGAATTGCATAATAAGCAGATGGAATTCTCACCTAAAGCTAAGACGGAGTTAGATATATTATGTTCGGCAGTAAGAGAGGTTGTAGATATATCCTTTGATTCCTTTAAGACTAATAATATTAAAGAAGCAGATAAAGTTGAACCATTAGAAGAACTTATTGATACATTAACAGTTGAGCTTAAAGCTAGACATATAAGAAGATTAAGAGAAGGAAAATGTACTATTGAACTGGGATTTGCACATTCAGATATTCTTAATAATCTTGAGAGAGTGTCAGACCATTGTTCTAATATAGCAGTAGATGTTATCCAGTCAGATAAGGAAAATTTTGATACACACGAATATCTTGATGCAATGAAGAACAGGGATAACCAGCAGTTTGCAAGAGAATATAAAGAATACAAGGAAAAATACAGACTTCCAGAAACTAGAAAATTTGTGTAAAGCGTAGATATCAGCGGATACATTTTGTATAATCTTTTAAAGATAAAATGTATTAATATGCTGAAATCTGTCGCAGAAATCGAGGATATTATGGCATATGTATATGTTGTTGAAGATGATAAAAATATAAGCGAGATTGAAAGCTTTGCTTTAAAGAATGCAGGACATACAGTTGTTGAGTGTGCAAGCGGCAAAGAATTCCATAAGCTTATGAGAGACAGAATACCAGATATGATACTTCTTGATGTTATGCTTCCAGATGAAGATGGATTAGAGATATTAAGAAAGATAAGACAGACTCCAGAGACAAGAAGAGTTCCTGTTATAATGGTTACAGCTAAGACAACAGAGCTTGATAAAGTTAAAGGACTTGACCTTGGAGCTGATGATTATATAACCAAACCATTTGGAATTATGGAATTAATATCAAGAGTTAAAGCACTTCTTAGAAGGACAGGAAGTTCTGATGAAGAGAAGCTTATAGGAATTGGAAGTCTTTTTATTGATGATGAAAAACGAGTTGCATATGTCGATGATAAACCTGTTGAGCTTACTTATAAAGAGTATGAATTATTAAAATATCTTGCACTTAACCGTGGAATTGTCTTGACAAGGGATAATATAATGGACAGAATATGGAGTACAGATTACGAGGGCGAGTCAAGAACTCTTGATGTTCATATCAAGACATTAAGACATAAGCTTGGTACGGCTGGTAATTATATAAAGACTGTCCGTAATGTAGGATATTTTATGGATGATGAGGCCAGATAATGAAAAAAAGAATTAATCTTTTGTATATGATAATGGCACTTGTTACTATTGTGGCATCTGTATCTATAGCGTGTACTGTGTTCTACAATGTACTAAAGCATGAAGTGCTTGAAGATATGCACAATTACATAGATGTGTTTATTGGTGCAGATGCATGGGGAATGGTAACAGACCCTGACAATATAGTTGAACAGAAGGTAATTGATAATTACGATGGAAATCTTAGAATAACATTTATTAATTCACAGGGTTATGCGGTAGTCGATACACTTGTTGATATTGATAAAATGGAAAATCATAACGAACGTCCTGAGGTTGTTGCGGCTAGACGGAATGGTTATGGATGTGACATAAGAAGGTCCGTAACACTTAATAAGAATTCTTATTATTATGCAGTTGCACTTGATAATGGATATGTGCTAAGAGTTTCAAGGGAAGTAAGCAGTATGACGAGTATTATGACAAGTATGCTCCCTGTTATAATTGTGTTATGTGTAATTCTCTTTATAATCTGTATGATAAGTTCACATTTTCTGACAAAAAGCATTGTTGAGCCGATTGAGTATCTTGCCAATAATATGGATGCTTCGGAGTCGGTTAAAGTATATAAGGAGCTTGTTCCATTTGTTACAACTATTAAAAGGCAACACGAGGATATTATGCGCAATGCCAATATGAGGCAGGAATTCACGGCAAATGTTTCGCACGAATTAAAGACACCGCTGACATCAATATCAGGCTATTCTGAGCTTATTGAAAGTGGTATGGCGGCAGGTGATGATGCCAAGAGATTTGCAGGTGAAATACATAAAAGCTCACAAAGACTTCTCTCGCTTATCAATGATATTATAAGGATATCAGAGCTTGATGCCATATCGACAGAAGAAATATTCGAGACAGTTAATCTGTATGAAACAGCCAGGTCAACGGTGCAGATGCTTGAGATAAGTGCACAGAAGCACAGTATTATTATTGATGTTACAGGAAGTGATGTTAATATTACTGCCGATAAGCAGATGCTTGAGGAGCTTATATATAACCTGTGTGATAATGCGATACGTTACAATAATCCGGGTGGAAAAGTTAAGGTATCTGTGTATACAAGACAGAATAATGGTGTGACAGAAAATGTTCTTGAAGTAGCGGATAACGGCATAGGAATACCTAAGGAACATCAGGACAGGATATTTGAAAGATTTTACAGAGTTGATAAGAGCAGGTCAAAATCTACTGGCGGTACAGGACTTGGGCTTGCGATTGTAAAGCATATAGTAGCCAAACACCATAATGCACATATAGAGCTTGAAAGTGAATTAGGAAAGGGAACTACTATAAGAGTTGTATTTGCTGATAATATGACAGTATAGGCAGTATACTGATTTGATGTTAGTAGTTAATATAACAATGAATTATATAATTAAATATACCAATATTGTAGTTAAAATATATAAATATTGTAGTTAAAGTATGTAAATATTGCAGTTAAATATGTAAATAAAGGTTGACGTTCGCTTATTAATTGATTATCTTATACGAGGTAAGTTAGTTAAGAAATGGAGCGTCAATTTTTTATGAGTAAATTATTAGCAGATAAAAAGAAATTATTTGACATTGATAAGGATAATCTGATGTTTCACAATAAAGCACTGTTTGCACTTCTTATACCAATAGTTGTCGAACAGCTGCTTAACTCATTTATGGGTATGGTGGATACAATGATGGTAAGTAACCTTGGAAGCCAGGCAATATCGGGTGTATCGCTTGTTGACTCGGTTAATAACCTTATCGTACAGTTATTCTCTGCTATGGCTACAGGTGCGGCAATTATATGTTCACATTATATAGGAATGAAAGACCGTGAGGGTGCTAACAAGGCGGCAAGACAGGTTGTGCTTACAGTTGCCACAATAGCGGTTGTCATAACTATAGCAGGACTTATATTAAGAAGACCTCTTTTAAGTTTTATATTTGGTAAAGTAGAACCTGAGGTTATGAGCAATGCAGTAACATATTTTCTGTATACAGCTTTAAGTTATCCATTTCTTGCGCTGTTTAGTGCAGGCTCAGCGATATTCAGGTCGTGTGGGAATTCAAGATATCCTATGATGGTATCAGTAATCTCTAACGTAATAAATGTATGTGGAAATGCACTTCTTATGTTTGTATTTAATATGGGAGTTGCAGGTGCAGCTATATCAACACTTGTATCAAGAGTGTTCTGTATGGTTGTTATATTTATAGCATTATCCAAGCCAAAGATAGATATAGTAGTATCAGAATATCATAAGATAAGACCTGATTATAAGCTTATAGGCTCGATACTTGCGATAGGTGTTCCGTCAGGAATTGAGAACAGTATGTTCCAGTTCGGTAAGCTTGCAATCCAGTCAACAGTATCAACTATGGGAACAGCGGCTATTGCGGCACAGGCTATGACTAATATATTAGAAAATGTTAATGGTGTCTTTGGAATAGGTGTTGGTATGTGCCTTATGACTGTTGTAGGACAGTGTCTTGGAGCAGGAAGAAAAGAAGAAGCCAAGTATTACATAGTCAAATTGTGCGGAATAGCAGAGATAGGAATTATTGTATCTTGTATTATCGTGTATGCACTTGTACGTCCTATAACGGTTCTTGGCGGAATGGACACAGACAGTGCAAGAATGTGTATAGAGATGGTTGGTGCGATAACAATATATAAGCCAATTGCGTGGGTATTCTCATTTGTTCCAGCATACGGAATGAGAGCGGCAGGAGATGTAAAGTTCTCAATGATAACATCAATGACAACTATGTGGTGTTGCAGGGTTGCATTGTGTATTGGTCTTGTTAAGGTATTCAATATGGGACCAATGGCAGTGTGGTATGGTATGTTCGCAGACTGGACAGTAAGAGGAATAGTCTTTGTAAGCAGATACTTTAGCGGTAAGTGGATTAAGAAGGTTATATAGTATATAGCATATGGAATGGGCATTTAATACAATGATTAAATTGTTAACAGATTAAATGGTAAATTAATAAAGGTAAACGGTTAAAAAATGGAAAATTTATTACATTAACGGTTGAAATTATATATAATACCGGTTGACAAATGGAAATTCACCTCCTATACTTTAATTAAAGTAACTTATAGACATTAGACCTATTATACGGAGGTGATGTATATGACTATTCAGGAGATGAAGGATAAGAAGAAAGAGAAAGGGTATACTTATGCACAGATGGCTGAGTTATCGGGAGTACCCTTAGGAACAATACAGAAGATATTTTCTGGTGAGACAGAAAGTCCACGCTATGATACGCTTCTGGCACTCGAACAGATTTTTACAGAGCAATCTGTAGTGTGCGAGGCTGCTGCTTCTTATAAGACTGACAGGAATGGAAGTTATACGCTTGATGATTATTATGCCTTACCAGAGGATCAGAGAGTTGAGTTAATTGATGGATATTTCTATACAATGCTGTCGCCTACATTTGGACATCAGTCAATTGCAGGAGAAATACACCGTCAGATTGCTAATTATATTATGGAGCATAACGGAAGCTGCCGTCCATTTATTGCACCGGTAGATGTACAGCTTGACTGCGATAATAAGACAATGGTTGAGCCAGATGTTGGCATAATATGTGACACTTCCAAGATTAAGAGATTTGGAATATATGGAGCACCGGATTTTGTTCTTGAAGTAATATCTCCATCTACTAAGAAAAGGGACTATGCCCTTAAGCTGTCAAAGTATATGGAAGCTGGTGTCCGTGAATATTGGATAGTGGATTTCGTGCAGGCGAAGATACTTGTATATTATTTTGAAGGTGACAACTATCCTGTTATATATGGATTTGACAAGCCGGTTCCAGTGAATATCTATGGTGGTGACCTTGCTATAGACTTTTCTAATATTGCTAAGTGGCTTGAGGAAGGGATGGAATAAGAATACATTATTCATAATTATTAAATAAATATAAACGACTTGACCGGTAGTTACTACCGAGTGCTATGCTTATAACATAGTTAATTAACAAAGAACATATTTAGTATTGTAATAATATGGAGGATGACGTAAGATGATGTACAATTCGCAGTTAGAAACTTTTATATGTGTAGTTGAGTCGGGAAGCTTTAGCAAGGCGGCGGAAAAGCTTTTTATATCTTCACCAGCGGTTATAAAGCAGATTAATTCTTTAGAGGCAAGCCTTGGTCTGCAATTATTTAATCGTACTCATAGAGGGCTGGTTATGACAGAGGCAGGAAAGTCAATATATAATGATGCCAGGTATGTGATTGATTATTGCAGGGAATCAGTGAAGAGGGCTAAGGATGCTATGCAGATATCAGATGATGTTATAAGGGTTGGAATATCACCAGTTACACCTCCACAGATATTTGTTGAATTATGGCCAGAGATACAAAGATTATATCCAGATATGAAGTTTCAGTTAGTTCCATTTGAGAATACAACGGAGAATGCAAGAGAGATACTGGGTAATCTTGGAAAGAATATAGATGTTGTGGCAGGAATATTTGATGAGGCTTTGTTAAAGCTGCGTGGGTGTGATGGAATAAAGATATCAATGGAACCTTTTTGTGTGGGTGTTTCGTTTCATCACAGACTAGCCAGAAAGAATATAATTAATCTTGAGGATATGGAAGGAGAGAACCTTATGCTTATGTATAAGGGGTGGAGTACTTATAACGATAAGCTCCGTTCTGATTTGATAAAGAATTATCCGGGGATTAATATAACAGATATAGAGCTTTATAATGTTGATGCATTTAACAGATGTGAGAATAATAATGGGTTATTGCTTACAATAAAAAGCTGGGAAAGCGTACATCCATTAATAAAGATAATACCAGTGGACTGGGATTATAAGATACTATATGGGTTATTATATTCTAAAGAGCCATCTGACAAAGTAAAAAGGCTTATTAAAGCTGTAGAAAAGTTAAGCAATAACCAATAGGTTAATACTGAATAACTAATCGGGACTTCTTAAATGAAGTCCCTTTTTTTATAATACAATCAAGAAGTATTAAAAGTGAGGTGAAGTATGAGTACAGGATTAAGAATTACACAGGTAGTGTTACTGCTTATAGGTGTTATGACACTGTATGGATGTGGAAGTGCTGATAATACAGATAATAATAATAATATGGCAGAGCAGAATTTAAGCAGTACAAATAACATCAGTAATCAGGAAGACAATATAAGAAAGAATGAATATAGTGGAGATAATATGCAGTCAGATAAAGATAGTAATAATAAATATACAAAGGATGCAAGAGTAATAGATGTTATTAATGATGAAGCATTTGGTAATTATGGAAGATTAATATTTCCTGTTGATATGAGAATAAGCAATGATTTGACATTGGAAAATATAAGTTCAATACTTCCCTGGTATAGTGAGATTAATACAGACAAAACTGTAGAGATTGTTAATTATTTAAGAAATGAAGCTGAGAGCGGCAGACAGATATTTTATGATATATATAGTGATAGTGAGAAAGCCGATGATCCAGAGAAACAAAATACAGGAATATTTTTCTTTAAAGGTAATGATAATGCCAAAAGTGCTGTAGTCAATGCTGGTGGTGGTTTTGTATATGTTGCAGGAATACACGATAGTTTTCCGCACGCATTGGAATTATCTAAAAAGGGTTATAATGCATTTGCATTAATATACAGACCAGGAGCACAGACAGCGTGTGAAGATCTTGCAAGAGCAATAGCATTTCTGTACGAGCACTCAGCTGAACTTAACATAGATATGACAGATTATTCACTCTGGGGTGGTTCAGCAGGAGCAAGAATGGCGGCGTGGCTTGGTTCATATGGAACATCAACTTTTGGTGAAAAGACATATCCAAAGCCAGCATCAGTTATTATGCAGTATACAGGACTTTCACAGGTGCAGGGAAATGAACCTCCTACATATGCGTGTGTTGGTACAAGTGATGGAATAGCTTCGTATAGAAGTATGGAAAGATACATTAATCAGATAAAACGTAACGGAACTAATGCAGAGATTGAAGTGTTTAATGGTTTGTCACACGGTTTTGGTTTAGGACAGGGAACGGTGGCAGAAGGCTGGATTAATAATGCAGTAAGTTTCTGGGAAAGTAATATGAAAGGAATAATAAAATGAACAGAAAACTAATGGCAAAAATATTAATAGACATATGTCTTACAGTAAGCCTGTTATTGCTTATGCCGTATAGTCTTATAGGAGAGACAGCCCACGAGTGGATTGGAATGGCAATGCTTGTGCTGTTTATAGTTCACCATATATTAAACAGAAAATGGATAGGTGCATTGGCAAAAGGCAGATATACTATTTTCAGAATATATCAGACATTACTTGTGATAGCTATGCTGATACTAATGCTGGGGTCAATGATAAGCGGAATACTTCTGTCTAATCATATATTTAAAGCTGTAACAATTGCTGGTACTACGATAGCAGCAAGACAGGTGCATATGTTCTGCGCATATTGGGGATTTGTCGTAATGTCACTTCATCTTGGACTGCATTGGAATATGGTTGTTGGTATGGTGTCTGGATTGTTCAAGGACAGATATGTATATAGAAGATGGCTTTCAAGAATAATAGTACTGATAGCTGGCATTTATGGAATATATGCTTTTAATAAGCGACAGATAGGTGCATATCTTTTGATGAAAGTACATTTTGTATTTTATGATTATACAGAAAATGTAATGTTTTTTATATTAGATTATGTTGCTGTTATGGCATTAATAGCAATGATTAGCTATTACTTCAGCAAACTGATAAAAAAGACAAATTACAGAAAATAATATAAAAAGCTGGTAAAAAAATAATATTAAATAGTGTGGTAGAAAAGGAGAATTAAAATGAAAATTTTATTTATTAACGGAAGTCCTAACAAGGAAGGTAATACAAAGAAGCTTGCAGATGCATTATTATCAGGAAAAGAGTATGAAACAATAAATCTTACAGATTTAAAGATATACAGCTATGGTCAGAATTATGAAGACGATGAACTTGGTGTTGTAATTGATAAGATGAAGAAAGCAGATACAATTGTCATTGGTTCACCACTTTACTGGCATAATATATGTGGTTCAGTAAGAAATGTGCTTGATAGATTTTATGGTCTTGTAAGTGAAAGTGAATTACAGGGAAGAGATATGTATTTTCTATTTCAGGGAGCAGCACCGGAAAAATGGATGCTGGAAGCTGGTGAGTATACTATGAAGCAATTTGCAGGACTTTATGGAATGAATTATAAAGGAATGGCAACTGATAGGACAGAAGCTATAAAGTTTGGAAAAAATATCTAACAGTGCTTGTACATAACGGCATTGAGGCAAGAGTGCCAGTGAGACTTAATGTGTAATACAGGAGAAAATGTATGAATAGAAAAATGCTATATATGATTGTTTCAATTACACTTATGATAAGTCTGTCAGCCTGTGGCAGTGTTAATAATAAACCAGTGTCAGTTTGGCAGACAACTGGAATAAATAATTCGGTGAATTCAGGCACTAATGAGGATAATACAACTAATACTGGTTCTGATGTAATATCAGATGAAGATAATTCTATTAATAAAGCTGATAATTATAATGTAGAAAATGGAACAAAAGAATATAGAGGTTTTGTTCTTGATAATGTATTACATTCAGCAACAGAAGGTGATATTCATTATAATGTATACATACCAGATGATTATGATGGAAGTGAAAGTTATGCGCTGTTTATGACACTTCCGGGTTATCAAGGTCTGTATTTCCAAGGTGTTGGAGAAAATGTAAGGACAGAAGAATTTGGATTTGCTGCAAGAGATTATATTCCTAAGATGATTATAGTTGCACCGCAGCTTAATGACTGTGGTGACACTTCGGCAAGACAGACAATAGCGCTTACAGAATATTTTCTTGATGCTTATAATATTGATAAGTCGAGAGTATATGCTGAAGGGTACTCTGGAGGCGGAGAGACTATGTCACGGGTTATGGGTATGCAGCCGGAGCTATATACAGCCTATCTTCAATGCAGTTCACAGTGGGACGGAGCGTATGATAAGGTTGTTAATAGCAGGACACCAGTATATTTTGTTATAGGTGAGAAAGATGAATATTATGGTTCAGAACCATCACGTAAGGCTTACAATGAACTTCACAGCTTATATAGGCAGCAGGGTTTAAGTAATAGTGATATAGATAAACTGTTAGTGCTGGATATTAAACCGACATCGTATTTTACAAGTAAAGGAATTACTAATCAGCACGGATATGGCGGTTCATTATTTGTAAGGGACGAGAGTATTATGAACTGGTTATTTGCAAAGGTTAGATAAATAATGGTTAAGTTTAAAAGGTTTTAAATACAATTTTGAAAATAGTTTTAAAAATAGCCTTAAAAATAGTTATAACCTAATGGTTATAACTGCAAAACTAATAGAGACTTCTTATATAAGAGATATGTATTATAATAAAGATGTAAAGAGAGCAGATGACTGCATAATAAAAAGGTACTGATTATGTCAGTACGATGTCAGTATGTATATGTTTTATGGTTATGTAGTCATCTGCACAATAGTCATTACAGGGAGTTGTAAATATATATAACAATTCTAAAGTATAGTTTGTTAAATAGGAGGATAAGGTAATGGAATATGTAACATTAAGCAATGGAGTAAAAATGCCAATATTAGGTTATGGCGTATATCAGGTAACTAAGGATGAATGTGAAAGATGTGTTCTTGATGCTCTTAAAGTTGGATACAGAGCAATTGATACAGCACAGAGTTATTTCAACGAGGAAGAGGTTGGTAATGCAATTGAAAAATCAGGAGTACCAAGAGAAGAAATTTTCCTCACAACAAAGGTATGGATTGAGCATTATGGATATGAAGAAGCTAAGAAGTCAGTTCTTGAGTCTATGAAAAAGTTAAAGACAGATTATCTTGATTTAGTACTTCTTCACCAGCCATTTTCAGATGCCTATGGTGCATACCGTGCCCTTGAAGATTTATATGATGAAGGCAAGATAAGAGCAATAGGTATATCTAACTTCTATGTTGACAGAATGGTTGATTTTGCATCATTTAACAGAATTAAGCCAATGATTAATCAGGTAGAAACACATATTTTTAACCAGCAGAAGGAATTGAAAGAATGGGCTGATAAATATGGAATTCAGTTAGAGGCTTGGGCACCATTTGGAGAAGGAAGAGGAGGTACTTTCGATAATCCAGTCATTGATGAGATTGCTAAGAAATATGGAAAAACTCCAGCACAGGTTATGCTTCGCTGGCATATTCAAAGAGGTATTGTGGTTATTCCAAAATCAACTCATATTGAAAGAATGGAAGAGAATTTCAATGTATTTGACTTCACACTTTCTGATGAAGATATGAATACTATTGCAGGACTTGATAAGGCAGAAAGTTCATTCTTCTCACATCAGGATCCTAAGATGGTTGAGTGGTTTGTAAATATTGTCGAAGAAAGAAAAAATAATAACGACAGTTCAAAGGAAAAGAAGAACTGGTAAATTATACAATAATCAGAGCAGTATTAATAATGTTATTAAAGAATAAATAAAGAAGGGAAAGGTATATATGAAATTAAGAAAAATAATATGTATTATGGCAGCTTGTGTGTTATCACTTGGTATGCTTGCAGGTTGTGGAAGTACATCATCCAATAGTACCAGCAATACAACAAGCAAAACAGATAGTACAGTTAAGGCAACACAAAGTTCTACTACTTCAGGGAGCAGTATATCGGCAGATACTAAAGTAGCTGATACCACAACAGAGGCATCAGGCAGCAAAACTCTTGTAGTATTTTATTCAGCAACAGGAAGTACAAGAAATGTAGCGCAGGAAATAGCTAAGGAAATAGGTGCGGATACATTTGAAATAACACCAGTTCAGGCATACACGAATGACGACCTTAACTGGCAGAATAATAACAGCAGAGTTTCTAAGGAACATAATAATGAGAGCCTCAGGGATGTAGCACTTACTAAGATTACACCAGATAACTGGGCTTCTTATGATACAGTATTAATAGGTTACCCAATCTGGTGGTATATTGCTGCATGGCCTGTTAATAACTTTGTAAAGGGCAATGACTTTACAGGCAAGACAGTTATTCCATTCTGTACATCTGCATCATCAGGAATAGGTGATAGTGGTAATTTGTTACAGAAAATGGCTGGTACAGGTAACTGGAAAGCTGGACAGAGATTTAGTTCCGGAGCATCAGAATCAGAGATTTCTAAATGGGTTAAGTCACTTAATCTTAGCAAATAAATAATCTGGAAAAGAGGATTAAGATGAAAGTGTTATTGGTTAATGGCAGCCCACATAAAGAGGGCTGTACATATACGGCATTATGTGAAGTGTCAAAGGCATTAAATGAAAATGGAGTTGATACAGACATTTTCTGGATAGAAAATAAACCTCTTTCAGGATGTATAGCCTGCAAAAAATGTAAAGACAATAACAGATGTGTATTTAATGACTCAGTAAATGAATTCCTTGATATTGCTGGTGATTATGATGGTTTCATATTTGGTTCTCCTGTACATTGGGGAGGAGCTTGTGGCACAATTACATCATTTATGGATAGAGTGTTCTATGCAGACCTCAATGGTAAAGGCGGACGTTTCAGACTAAAGCCGGCAGCAGCAGTGATATCAGCAAGAAGAGCTGGTACAACAGCTACCTGGGATCAGATGAATAAATATTTTGGACTTATGCAGATGCCTATTGTGACTTTGCGATACTGGAATATGGTACACGGAGCAACTCCTGATGAAGTAAAGCAGGATAAAGAAGGTATGCAGGTTATGCAGGTACTTGGCAACAATATGGCGTTCTTTATAAATTGTAAGAATGTGGCTATGAAGATGGGAATTAATATGCCAGAAGAACCTGAATTTGTGTTTACGAATTTTATAAGATAATATGTAATGGTTAAAAAGCGGAATTTAGAGCGGAGCTCTTTGTTCCGCTTTTTTAAGCAGTTATACAGCTAAATTTGTTATAGAAAAAGAACGAATGTATGTAGAAAATGCAAGCCGAGCAATGGGAGGAGGATTTATTACAGTTGATAATCTTGAACCTAATCCTAAAAATCCAATTATAGCAGCATTTTTTAGAAATATTGGTTACGCCGACCAGCTTGGCTCAGGAGTTCGCAATCTGTTTAAATATAGCAAATATTATTCCAGACAAGAACCAAGGTTTGTAGAAGGAGATATTTTTAAAATAATTGTTCCATTGGACGATGATTATTCATATGACTATGTAATAAAGAATGAAGAAATAAATAGCAAAAAAGTGCCGATAAAAAAGTATTGGAAAAAGATGTAATTATTAAAAAACAGCAGAAAAAAATACTTGAGTATATAAAAGAAAACGGTAAAATAACTTCACGTCAGACGGAAGAATTACTTGAGGTAAAGCAAAGACGTGCAAGGATAGTTCTTGTAGAAATGGTAAATAATGGATTGTTAGAAAAACAGGGAGCTTACAAGACACCAGTATATGTGATAAATAATAAATAATTTATTTGTATTTTGTGTATATAACGTAATAGTTAAATATATGTAATCGGGTTAGAAGATAAAAATATAAGCTGTAAGTGCCAATCCTCTTAGCACTTACAGCTTATTGTTATGTATACATTTAATTAATGAACATTAAATGCTTTAATTCCAGGATATACGGCTGAGTCACCGAGTTCTTCTTCAATTCTAAGTAACTGGTTATACTTAGCAACACGTTCTGAACGAGAAGGTGCACCAGTCTTTATCTGGCAGGTATTAAGAGCTACTGCAAGGTCAGCGATTGTTGTATCGGCTGTTTCACCTGAACGGTGTGAGCTGATAGCTGTGTAGCCAGCCTTATGAGCCATCTTAATAGCCTCAAGTGTTTCAGATACAGAACCAATCTGGTTAAGCTTTATAAGAATAGCATTACCAGCACCAAGGCTTATACCCTTAGAAAGTCTTTCAGTATTAGTTACGAAAAGGTCATCACCAACGAGCTGAACCTTGTCGCCAAGTCTTGTTGTAAGTTTCTGCCAGCCTTCCCAGTCCTCTTCATCAAGACCATCTTCGATAGAAATGATAGGATATTTTTCGCAGAGAGCTGCCCAATGCTCGATAAGCTGTTCAGCAGTATATTCTGTACCAGCCTTAGGAAGCTTGTAGTAACCTTTTCCTTTTTCAGATTTCCATTCAGAAGAAGCTGCATCCATAGCAATCCTGAAATCTTTGCCTGGTTCATATCCAGCCTTCTTAACGGCTTCAAGAATAGTTTCGATAGCTTCTTCATCAGACTTTAATGCAGGAGCAAAACCACCTTCATCACCAACAGAAGTTGCAAGTCCGCGTTCCTTTAATATAGAAGCAAGTGCGTGGAATACTTCTGAGCACCATCTTAAACATTCTTTAAATGAAGGTGCGCCAACAGGCATAATCATAAATTCCTGAACATCAAGTCCAGATGATAAAGCGTGACAGCCACCATTAATAATGTTCATCATAGGAACTGGAAGTCTGTTGCCTGAAATTCCACCTAAGAATTTATAAAGAGGAATATCAAGAGCAATGCTTGCAGCTCTACAGCAGGCGATTGATACAGCAAGTATTGCATTAGCACCAAGCTTAGATTTATCCTTAGTTCCGTCAGCCTTTATCATAGCAGCATCAACAGCATATATATCAGACGCATCAAGACCTACAAGTGTATCATTGATAATTGTATTAATATTATCAACAGCCTTTGTAACTCCTTTGCCTAAATATCTTGACTTATCACCATCCCTTAACTCAAGAGCCTCAAATTCACCAGTTGAAGCACCAGATGGAGCAGTACCACGACCAACAGTTCATATGGGTGTTTAGATACAGAATTTATTCTGAATAGCACTGATTAAATACCAAATAACACATCTCAATTGAAAGTGTATAGTCATTGTGATACATTTTATTTATGAATAAAGAAATGAGGATTAGTATGAAAACAGTAGAGATAGCAGTATGTGATGATGAACAAGTGCATATAGACAGAATTGTTAAATATATAGATGTATATTCGGAAGAATCTGAAATAAATATTAATATAACATCATATAATTCAGGAATGGCATTGTTGAAGGATATAGAAAATGATGATTTAAAGTATGATATTATATTTCTTGATGTTGAAATGCCAGAAATTAATGGAGTAGATATGGCAAGGCAGATACATAAAATTACACAAGATGTAATAATATGTTTTGTGACGAGTTTTGATAAATACGCAATACAAGCTTATGGTGTTGAAGCATTAGCATATGTTGTAAAACCAGTTGCATATGCTGAATTGAAAAGAGTGCTGTCAAGAGCTGTTGTATTGGTGCAATATACATTTGATTATAAGGAAGCAGAGGAACGATACATAGAGGTTCCTGTTTCGAGAAATACCCGAATAGTAGACGTAAGGACTATACAGTATATTGAAAAACGAAGAAATCAATGCGTTTTACATTGTACAGATGCAGAGATAACGTGTTATGAAACATTAAAGAAGATTTGTTGTAAGTTAGATCAAAATATATTTATATATGTGCATCAAGGGTATATAGTCAATTTTGATGCAATAAAAGAAGTTAAAGAAAATGTGGTATGTCTTGGGGATGGCGTTGAAGTGCCACTAAGCAGAAGTCATTATAAAGAAGTGAAGAATAGGCATATGAGTAAAATAAGAAAGCTGCTTGAAGAAAGAAAAATGTAGAGATAACAATATTGTTAATTACAGATAATAATTAAATACTATTATCTGTAATTAGGAATAAGTATATCAACAATGAAGGTAGTATCATTGTAGTTAATATCAATTGTGCCACCGTATTTATTAACATTATTCGTAACACTAATAAGACCTAATCCGTGCAAAGGATTAGCCTTAGAGCCAGAAGAAGGTTTGCTGGAGATAAAGCGGCCTTCTCTTTTTTTGATTTTTTCGTGGTGATTATTTTCACAATGTATTGCCAGATATGTATCTGCCTGTTTAATAGCAAGATTAATATATCCGTTATCGAGTTTTGAAGCGGCAGTTATAGCATTATCTAATATATTTCCAAGCACTGTTATGAGAGTAAAGTCATTTATATAGATGTTGTTAAAATCTAACTGCGTATCAAAGGCTATTTTATTATCATCACATATGAGCTTTTTAGAGTTAAGAAGTGCTGATATGGTAGATGAAGTGGAAGATATAGCCTGAGTCTGTTTAAGTTCATCAGTTATCTTATGTATATAATTGTGAATTTGTTTATTTTTACCATCAGCAGACAAACTGTCAATAATAAGAAGGTGATTTTTCATATCGTGTCTTAATGTGTGGAGCTGTTGTAATTTATCGTCAATCTGAGAATTATATTCAGATTCCATAGCAGCTTTTTCAATTTGAATTTTATTCATAGCATTTTCTTCAAGAGTAATTGCGATTCTACTATAAGTAGTAAGACAAAATATGATTATTAGTGCGATTAATATAAAAAACATAGGAATAAGCATCTGTGAATTAAGTATTGTTGGTTCAGTGAGAATAGGTGCTATTGATAAAGTGATGATAGTTGCAATTGATATAAAATCATATAGAAATATGTAGGGTTTTGCTGTGTTTAATAATTTGATTTTTTTAGTATTAAAATATATATAGGCTATGATATAAGAAATGATAATACTTGAAAGTGTATTGTAATCAATATAAAGTTTGTTATTATATAATTGTTGAATATCCCTTAATACAACTATACGGATACAAATTATTATAATAGAAGATAAATAGCTGTATGTATAGTATTGTATAAGTACAAGTAAACGGTTATATATTTTTTTATCACAACATATAAGGATTTGTGCACAAGTTAAGAGTTCTATAATATATGAGTAAGAATTGACTGCAAATATATCGTATAATATTCTTGATAAAAGAAAAAAAGGTTGAAGAATTCGCTGTCTGTTATCATTTTTCGTATTAAATTGAATGAATAAATTTATAAGTAAGTAACCAAAAAAATCGCCTACTATATGAAAAAATATTGAATAAAATGACTCCTTAAAGACAGGAGATACAACAGACATAAGACTTTGGTTGATATTGCTTATGTCAGCTTTAACAATAATGACAGGATTAACAGTAAAAAGTAAAAGAAACGATTGTGAATAAATCGAAATAGAACTTTATACATAGAACTTTATTATTCTCTGAAGCTAAGATGAATGTAATCCATGCATTTGTAATTATGCAAATGCATGGATTTTTTAGTTTGAAATGATTATAAATATTATAACACAAAACAAACAAATGGTCTGTAATATTTTACAGATTTAAAATAATTTTCACTAAGCAACGCAGAGCCTGTTGATAATGCAAATACACATTGAAACCAATAAAGTTTTATGTTAGAATAGACCCAATATAACAATAACAGTGCGAAGCCGCATATACAGGAGGTTTTAGATACAATGGAAGCATACAAGCAGGAATTTATAGATTTTATGGTTGAGAGTGATGTGTTAAAGTTTGGAGATTTCACATTAAAGAGTGGAAGAAAGTCCCCATTTTTTATGAATGCAGGTGCATATGTAACAGGTACACAGCTTATGCGTCTTGGCGAGTATTATGCTAAGGCAATTCACGAGACATATGGTGATGATTTTGATGTGCTTTTTGGACCAGCATATAAGGGAATTCCAATCAGCGTAGTTACAGCCGTTGCTTATGCTAAGCTTTATGGTAAGGAAGTGCGTTATTGTTCAGACCGTAAGGAAGAGAAGGACCATGGTGCAGATAAGGGAAGTTTCCTTGGAAGCAAGTTAAAAGATGGCGACAGAGTTATTATGATAGAAGATGTTACAACATCAGGTAAGTCAATGGAAGAGACAGTTCCTAAGGTAAGAGGAGCAGCTGATGTTACAATTATCGGTCTTATGGTATCACTTAACCGTATGGAAGTAGGTCTTGGCGGCAAGGTGAGCGCGTTAGATGAGATTAAGGAAAGATATGGCTTTGAGACAAGTGCAATTGTTTCAATGGCAGACGTTGTAGAACATCTTTATAATAAAGAATGTGAAGGCAGAGTTGTCATTGACGATAAGTTAAAGGCAGCCATAGATACTTATTATGAACAGTATGGGGTGCGTAATTAATTAGTCAGTTTGGTTTATCAAGCCAGCAGGAATGGAGGATTGTTGTGGAAGAAAAATTATATAAAAAAATGAAGTCAGTTGGCGTATCAAATCTTGTGTTTGGAATTGTAACAATCGCTTTTGGTATTGGCGCTGGTGTTATGATGATAGTTAATGGAGCAAGACTTCTTGCACATAAATCAGATATATTATTTTAAATGTATATACTGCCTGATATATTATTGCAATGCTTTAACGGAGTGTTGCAATGGTATGTCAGGCATATTATATTGTGTGGAGAGAGATTATGAATAAGCAGAAGTTTCATAATGTTATGAAATGGATAATTTTTGTTATATATATGTGTCTGCTTATATACGTTGTATTCTTTGCTGAGTCAATGGGAAGGACATCGCAGACAAGACATATATACAATCTGGAACCTTTTAAAGAAATAAAAAGGTTCTGGAAATATATATTAGATAATGATTCACTTGGAAGAATAGCAAGACTTAATATTATAGGAAATGTTGTTGCGTTTATTCCTTTTGGAATATTTCTTCCAGTGCTATCTCACAGAAGAATTAAATTAATAGCAACAACTTTATATTCATTTAGTCTTTCTTTGGCAATAGAGCTTACACAGCTTATAACTATGGTTGGAAGCTGCGATGTAGATGATTTGATATTAAATTGTCTGGGAGGACTGACAGGATACATCATATATGCAGTCTGGTACAAAATTATTAGAAGAGAGGATTAAGCGTGAAATTATTTAATAAATACAAGTTTTCGGATAAAAGGCAGTCGCTTGGTGGAATAATATCTACCATAATGGGTCTGCTTGCATTGGCTTCCTTAATATATGGCGTGTATTTATCCTACAAAGCTGAAGGATATGCAGGTTTAAAGGTAGGAAGTCTTGGACTGTTAAGTCTGTTATTTTCAATAATAGGTTCAGTAATCGGGCTTCTTAGCTTTAAGGAAGATGATAAATTCTATACTTTATCAAAGGTGGGCTCACTGTTATGTGGAATACTCGCAGTATTTATGGCAGCGGTATTCCTTATGGGTATAGTGTAATTGCTAATATATTTTTGTGTAACAATAAAGAATAATATAATAGTTGTGCAGTATTAGAGATTAGTACATTTGTTGTGTGACAATGTAAAATAATAGGATTGTTATATATATAGTAATGGATATTAATATATATATATTTATTATAGAAATGGAGATTAATATGTTTGATGATAATATAGAAGAAAGATATTCGCTTGCAATAGAAAGAATATCAGAGATTAATAAAGATGATGAGCTGTCAGATTATGGTGCTGGCAGTTATGCTGATTATTTTAAAAATGTATCGGCGTTTATACTGCTTATGGATAAGCTCAAGAATGATATAGCTGGCAAAGCATTTGATAACGCTTCATTAGAGGAGCTTGGCGAATATAACAGGGCTTTATATAAAGATGTGACAGGAGAAGCCTATAATACAAGTTATGCTAATCCAAGAGTTAGTGTTAGGTGCTTTGGAGAGCAGTGCGGAAGATTATTCTCAATGGTATATATGGAAATCAGGGGTCTGATTGTATATATGTATGAGCGAAGATTAGCAGATGCAACAGCACTTATTGAGCTGTTTATTGAGCTTTACTGCATAGTTAAGGACTGTGCGGCTGATAATACAGAGGCTGATTATAAGCATCTTAAGGAAGCAGTCTACTGGTATGTAAGTGATTACAGTGATGACCATATTGAATACAGGATAAGGGAACTTATAGACCCATCACTGGATTTTGCTGTAAGAATTATTATGGACAGCGATTTGAATGATTTAAGATATCTGTACAGATATGGGGAATATATTACTGATAATGAAATTAAAATGGCACAGCATTTGAACTCATTATCTGAACAGCAGATAAAAGATATGGCGGCAACATTTACAGAAGGATACCGAAAGGGATTTATTCTTGGCAATAAGCCGTTAGAGAAGAAGCAGACTGTCAATATCAGATACTGCGTAGGCTTTGAAAGACTTGTAAGAGAAGAGATAAAGCAGTTTGAGGCAATGGGGCTTAAGCCTACTATATACAGGGCGGCAGTTAATTCAATTAACAAGCGTATGCATATTAAGATAGGCTATTATGGCGCAAGTCCTAATAAACAGATGGAATTTGACCATAGATTTGATAATGCACTATATCTTGACGGAGATTTTGTTGAGAGAAAGCTTGGTGCATTAAAAAATGCGTATGAAAAGCATAAAGAGCTTGCCGATGTACACGGCGGTCCTGCTGTTATGGAAGTATTTGGTGAGAAGCCATTTGAGCCAGATGATGCTAAAGAATGTTATCATCTTGATGATAAACAGCAGAAGCTTATAGTCAAATATAATAATGAATCAGGAGCTATAGTTAATTCATATATTAAAGGCGAGGAGAGAAGCTTTACTATAATAGCTTATCCATCACCAGAGGCAGGCGACAAGTTCACTGAGATTTTTGATGAGATTGTCAAGATAAATACTCTTGATTATGACAAGTACAAGGTTGTCCAGCAGAGAATTATAGATGTGCTTGATACAGCAGAGTATGTCAGGGTCAAAGGCTGTAACGGCAATGAAACGGATATGAAAGTATCTATAATGAAGGTTAATGATGGCAGTAAGCAGACAGTATTTGAGAACTGCCTTGCAGATGTTAATATACCGCTTGGTGAAGTATTTACATCGCCAGTCCTTAAGGGAACAGAGGGCGTGCTTAATGTAAGCAAGGTATATCTTAACGACATTAATTTCAAGAATCTTAAGGTGCATTTTAAAGATGGTTTTGTCACGGATTATATGTGTGATAATTATGAGGATGAGAAGCGTTGCAAGGATTTATTTAAAGAAAATGTCCTGTTTAACCACAATACACTTCCAATCGGTGAATTTGCAATAGGAACTAATACTACAGCATATGTGTCAGCGAACAGATATGATATTGTGTATCTACTTCCAATTCTTATTGTTGAGAAAATGGGACCACATTTTGCACTTGGTGATACGTGCTATTCAAGGTCAGAGGATGTTGCAGTGTTCAATCCTGATGGCAAGGAGATAATCTCAAGGGATAATGAGGTGTCTTTATTAAGAAAGAGTGAGCCTGACAAGGCATATTACAATTGTCATACAGATATTACAATTCCATATGATGAAATTGGAAGAATATCAGTTGTAGACTATTCAGGAAAAGAAACAAGCATAATAGAAAATGGAAGATTTGTGCTTTCAGGAACTGATATGCTTAACGAACCGTTTGAAGATTAAAACAGACATTTGTTCAATAACACGGTTTATGTTAAATTCCTTGACGATATATCTAAAACAAAGTAAAATATTATAGGTATTGTATTATATTATCTGTTTAATTATCCAGATGGATGATTTATCAGATAATATGAAATGATAAGTGATTTAATATTATTTTAAGATGATAGTTGTATTTCTATCAGAATGGAGGAAGTTAAACATGGCTTTAGTAGGAATAGTTATGGGTAGTGATTCTGATATGCCTGTTATGGCAAAGGCAGCAGACATATTAGACAAGTTAGGTATCTCATATGAGATGACAATTATCTCTGCTCACAGAGAACCAGATGTATTCTTTGAATATGCGAAGACAGCAGAACAGAAAGGATTCAAGGTTATCATTGCAGGAGCAGGAATGGCAGCACATCTGCCAGGAATGTGTGCGGCAATATTCCCTATGCCAGTTATTGGTATTCCAATGCACACAACTTCTTTAGGTGGTAGAGATTCGTTATATTCAATAGTACAGATGCCAACAGGAATTCCTGTTGCAACAGTTGCTATTAATGGTGGTGCTAATGCAGGTATTCTTGCAGCTAAGATTCTTGCGACATCAGATGAACAGCTTCTTGAAAGGCTTAAGAATTATACTAAGGAATTAAAGGAAAGTGTTCAGGCTAAAGATGCAAGACTTCAGGAAGTTGGATACAAGAATTACGCAAAGTAATTAAAATATCAGATTGTCGTTAAATTATAAAATGGTGCTTATAAAGCATACATAGTTATTCGCAGATAAGCTGCGTAAGAATGGAGGATTACAATGGATTACAAGAATGCTGGTGTTGATATCGAAGCAGGTTACAAGTCAGTTGAATTAATGAAAGATGCGGTCAAGTCTACATTCAGACCAGAAGTGTTAGGTGGTATCGGTGGATTTTCAGGTGCATTTTCACTTGAGAAGATTAAGCAGATGGAAGACCCGGTTCTTCTTTCAGGAACAGATGGCTGTGGAACAAAGGTTAAGCTTGCTTTTATTATGGATAAGCACGATACAATCGGTATTGATGCAGTTGCAATGTGTGTTAATGATGTTGTATGTGCAGGTGGAGAACCTCTTTTCTTCCTTGACTATATTGCATGTGGAAAGAACTATCCAGAAAAGATTGCAACAATCGTAGGTGGTGTAGCAGAGGGCTGCCGTCAGTCAGAATGTGCACTTATCGGAGGTGAAACAGCAGAACACCCAGGACTTATGCCAGTAGATGAATATGATGTTGCTGGATTTGCTGTAGGTGTTGTTGATAGAAAAGACCTTATAACAGGTGAGAATATTAAGCCGGGCGATACACTTATCGGTATTGCTTCAAGTGGTGTTCATTCTAATGGATTTTCACTTGTAAGAAGTGTATTCACAATAACAGAAGAGTCACTTAATACATATTATGATTCGCTTGGCAAGACACTTGGAGAGGCTTTACTTGCTCCAACTAAGATATATGTTAAGACTATGAAGTCTATTAAGAACGCAGGAGTTCGTGTTAAGGGATGCAGCCATATCACAGGTGGCGGTTTCTATGAGAACATTCCAAGAATGTTACCAGATGGTGTAAGAGCTGTTGTAAAGAAAGACAGTTATGAAGTTCCTCCAATCTTTAAGATGTTACAGACAGATGGTGAGATTGAAGAAGATATGATGTATAACACATTTAATATGGGTATTGGTCTTGTACTTGCAGTAGCCCCTGAGGACGTAGATGCAACTATGGAAGCTATTAAAGCTGCTGGTGAGACACCTTATGTTATCGGTAATATTGAAGCAGGTGAGAAGGGAGTAACTTTATGCTAAGAATAGCTGTTATGGTATCTGGAGGTGGAACTAATCTTCAGGCTATAATTGATGGTGTAAAGGACAAGACAATTACTAATACACAGATTGCTGCTGTTATAAGCAATAATGCTAATGCTTATGCTCTTACAAGAGCTAAAGAGAACGGAATACCAGCTTATTGTGTATCACCTAAGGATTATGCTACAAGAGATGAATTTAATAAAGCACTTCTTGAAAAGGTTAATTCGCTTAATGTAGACCTTGTTGTGCTTGCGGGCTTCCTTGTTAAAATTCCAGAAGAAATGGTACACGAATACAGCCATAGAATTATTAATATCCACCCATCACTCATCCCATCTTTTTGCGGTGTAGGCTTTTACGGACTTCACGTTCACGAAGCTGCACTTGCCAAAGGTGTTAAGGTTACAGGTGCAACAGTGCATTATGTAGATGAAGGAATGGATACAGGAGAGATTATATTCCAGAAAGCTGTTGAAGTTAAAGATGGTGACACGCCAGAAATTCTTCAAAAGAGAGTTATGGAACAGGCAGAATGGAAGTTACTGCCTGCCGCTATTAACAAGATAGCTAATGAACATGATAACTAGAAAGACTAGATTATATTGGAGGAAGAACAGATGAAGGTTTTAGTTGTAGGCAGCGGTGGACGTGAGCACGCCATATGCTGGAAGATAAGCCAGAGCCCTAAGGTTGATAAGATATATTGTGCACCTGGTAATGCAGGTATTGCTGAGGTTGCGGAATGTGTTGATATTAAAGCTATGGAATTTGATAAGCTTGTTGCATTTGCTAAGGAAAATGCAATCGACCTTACTGTAATTGGTATGGATGATCCACTTGTTGGCGGTGTTGTTGATGCATTTGAGGCAGAAGGTTTAAGGGTATTCGGACCTAGAAAGAACGCAGCTATACTTGAAGGTTCAAAGGCATTTTCTAAGGACCTTATGAAGAAATACAATATACCAACAGCAGCATATGAGACATTCACATCTGCTGATGAAGCTAAGAAGTATCTTGAAACAGCTAAGTATCCTATCGTTCTTAAGGCTGACGGTCTTGCACTTGGAAAGGGCGTTCTTATATGTGAAGACAAGCAGATGGCACTTGACGGTGTAGACGAGCTTATGCTTGACAAGAAGTTCGGTTCAGCAGGTAATACAATTGTAGTAGAAGAATTTATGACAGGACGTGAAGTTTCAGTTCTTTCATTTGTTGATGGTAATACTATAAAGATAATGTCTTCTGCACAGGATCATAAGAGAGCCAAGGACGGAGATCAGGGGCTTAATACAGGTGGTATGGGTAACTTCTCACCATCACCATTTTATACTAAGGAAGTTGATGATTTCTGCAAGGCACACATATATCAGGCAACAGTTGATGCTATGAAGGCAGAGGGAAGACCATTTAAGGGTGTTATATTCTTTGGACTTATGCTTACACCAGAAGGTCCTAAGGTACTTGAATATAATGCAAGATTTGGTGATCCTGAAGCACAGGTTGTTCTTCCAAGAATGGAGAATGATATAATTGATGTATTTGAAGCGTGCATAGACGGAACATTAGATAAGATAGATCTTAAGTTTACTGATAATGCGTGTGTATGCGTAGTTCTTGCATCAGACGGTTACCCACTTGAGTACAAGAAGGGCTTTGAGATAACAGGCATGGAGAATTTCAAGGGTAAAGATTCATACTTTTTATTCCACGCTGGTACTAAGTTCAACGAAGAAGGCAAGGTTGTTACTAATGGTGGACGAGTTCTTGGCGTAACAGCATTAGGTGAGGATTTAAAGAAAGCCCGTGCTAATGCTTATGAAGCGACAGAATGGGTTAATTTTGATAATAAATATATGCGTCACGATATAGGTAAAGCTATAGACGAAGCATAATTGTTAATTGAATGTGTTTAAGTAACTCCCGCCACATATAATGGTGGGAGTTATTGTGTAATAATTGTAATAATGGAGGACAATGGAATGAAGATTACATCTGTAAAAGGTACTAATGATTATCTTCCTAATGAAGTAGAGATAAGAGATTATCTCCAGAATGAAATATTAAAAGTATATGTAGAGAATGGTTTTGAACATATAACAACTCCGGTTATTGAAGATATTGAAAATCTTGATAAGAGTGATGGTGGAGAAAACCTTAATCTTATATTTAAGATTATGAAGAGAGGCGACAAGCTTGACAAGGCACTTGCAAGCGGAGTTACTTCACAGAATGAAAATGTTCTTGCAGATATGGGCTTAAGATATGACCTTACACTTCCTTTAAGCAGATATTTTGCTAATAATAAGGATAAGCTTACACTTCCAATGAAGTGTATACAGATGGACAGAGTGTACAGGGCAGAACGTCCACAGAAGGGTAGATTAAGAGAATTCGTACAGTGTGATATAGATATTATAGGTTCTGATTCAAGAGATTCAGAGGTTGAGCTTATACTTATAACAACTAAGGCACTTAAAGCTATAGGAATGAAGAACTTTAAGGTTAAAGTTAATGACAGACGACTTTTAAGAGCATTTCTTATGGACTGCGGATTTGAAGAAAGCCAGCTTGACAGTGTATGTATAACATTTGATAAGATGGATAAAGTTGGTCTTGAGGGCGTTAAGAAGGAACTTGAGGAGAAGGAATTCGCAGAAGTAGCTATAGCCAAGTTTACAGGATTTCTTGCAAATGTAAGCAATCCACAGGAGATTTCTTTAGAGTCAGTTAAAGATATTCTTGTAGATAAAGCACCAGCAGAAAGCCTCGAATATATTATGAAGTCAGTTAATGAGCTTTGTAATGGTGAGTTCGATGTTGTATTCGACCTTTCATTAGTAAGAGGACAGGGATACTACACAGGAACAGTATTTGAAGTTGAAAGCATTGACTTTAAGGGTGCTATTGCAGGCGGTGGAAGATATGATAACCTTATTGGCAAGTTCTTAGGACAGCAGGTAAGTGCAGTAGGATTTTCTATCGGATTTGAGAGAATATTCTCTATACTTATGGAACACGGAATTGACCTTCCTAATAAGGGCAATAAGATAGCAGTAATGTACGATGAGGGCGAGCTTACAGCAGCTTATAAGCTTGCAGAAAAGTACAGGGCAGAAGGCAAGATATGTTCGCTTTATGTTAAGCCAAAGAAGATGGGCAAGTTCTTAGGAAAGCTTGAAGAAAGAGGTTATGCAGGCTTTATTAATGTGAGTAATGATGACGGGATAAGTTATTTTGAGAACTAATAATTAAAATAGAACTTCGGGTAATCTATGAACAAACTGTATATAGATTACCCGAAGTTTTTACATACGTCTGTATAGAAAGAGTGTTACAGACGGCTGTGTCTGATGTAAAAAGTTTATCTGAAAGACTTAAATGCCTTACGCAGTTAGTTCCTTGCCTTGGCAAGTGCACTGTCTATAGCTGATAACAGCATAGTTGCTGTATATTTACTGCTTGCATTGTAGGTGATATTATCTGTTGAGCCGTTGTTGATAACGGCGGTCTTTATCTCATCAAATGAAGAATTAAGCATAGGATACATAGTCTGCACGGACTCTGAAAGATTAACCATTTCGATATTGTTGATATTGTCGGAGTCAACTGTAACCTGAATATCTATAGGAGTACCATTAAGAAGTATTGAGGAAGTGTATACACCTGGTGAATATGTAGGACAAGATGTATTCTTTTTTACTGTGTCAGTGCTGGTGCTTATATTAACACCTGTACTTTTGGCAGCATCTGAACTGCTTCCGCCAAATATAAATATTGCCGCTAATATAATAAGAGCAGCAATTACGCATACCATAATTATCAGTTTCTTAAGTGGAATTACCACAATCCTGGTTGAACCGCTCATATATCCCCCTCATATAACACACATTTATTTTGATAAAATATATGAGCATTCATATATAAATAGAACTTATATATGGTATACTTAAATGAGTTTCATTGAATAAAAATGTGCACGGAAATGAGGATTATTATGTCATTACAACTTATACTTGGAGGATCGGGTGCTGGCAAGTCAACATATTTATATAGTTCAATAATAGAGGAGTCGATTAACAATCCAGACACAGATTATATAATTATCGTGCCAGAGCAGTACACTATGGCAACACAGAAGCGTGTAGTTGAGCTTCACCCACGAAAGGGAATTCTTAATATAGATGTCATAAGCTTTGAAAGGCTTGCTTATAGAGTATTTGAGGAGGTCGGGGCTTCTGACTATCCGGTTCTTGATGATACAGGAAAGAATCTTATAGTAAGAAGAATATTAGAACAGCACAAGAAAGAACTTCGATTCTTTAGTGGTAATATATCCAATACCGGATTTGTGGCTGAGATGAAATCAGTCATATCAGAGATGTTACAGTATGATATAACTGTTGATAAGATAGATGAAATTAATAAAACTGTTGATAATAACAGTCTGCTTGGAATGAAATTAAGTGACATTAATGTTGTTTATAGTGGATTTAGGAATTTTATAAAAGATAATTACATTACATCAGAGGAGATACTTGATCTTCTGTGCAGGAAAGTGCAGGAGTCAGAAAAGCTTAAAGACAGTGTGATAGCACTTGATGGTTTTACTGGCTTTACGCCTGTACAGTACAGGCTTATTGGTCTGCTTCTTGATATATGCACGGATATTAAGGTGGCACTGACTATAGATACAAGTGAGAAGGTTAATGTCAATGAGGGCATTGAGAACCTTTTCTATATGACTAAGGATACAGTGGCACATTTGTATAAGATATGTGATGAACAGCATATTAATATAGAAAATGCTGTGATGATTGATGATGATAATATATCACGTTTTAAGTCGTCAAAGGAGCTTGCATTTCTTGAAAAGAATATATTCAGGGCTGGAAGCAGGCATTATAATGGTGAAGTAAATGATATAGCTTTGTATGCAGGGACAACGCCGAAGGACGAATTGCAGTATATAACAGGAAAGATACTTGAGCTTACACGTCTGTCAGGCTACAGATACAGTGATATAGCGGTTGTTACAGGTGATATTGGTGTGTATGGAAAGCTTGCCGCTAATATATTTTCCCAGAATGAAATACCATTTTTCTTAGACCAGAAACGTCATATAACAGATAACTGCTTAGTGGAAATGATTACCGCAGTACTTGATATTATCGAGAAGAATTATGCCTATGACAGTATGTTCAGATATCTAAGAACAGGATTTACCCAACTTACAAGAGATGAGATAGATATTCTTGATAATTATTGTCTTGCGGTTGGCATAAAGGGCAGGAAGCAGTGGAACAATGAATGGATAAGAAAGTTCAGGACAGGAAGGGAAGATACAGACCTTGGACTTCTTAACAGATTAAGACGCGAAGTCATTACTCCAATAGATGTTCTTCACAAAGATATTAAGGAGGCAGATGGAAATGTAGCTGCCATTACCAGGGCTTTATATGAATTCATAGCCGGACTTGATTGTGAAAGAAAGCTGTCATCTATAGATGTGGATAGTGAAGAATATGGACAGATATATAAGAAGATAATAGAACTATTAGATAAGATAGTTGAATTGTTAGGCAGTGAGAAGGTTACATTAAAAGAATACAATCATATTATAGCATCTGGATTGGATGAGATTAAGATAGGACTTATACCTCCGGCTAACGACTGCGTTGTAATAGGTGATATTGAGAGAACAAGACTTGATAATATAAAGGTAATGTTCTTTGCGGGCGTTAATGATGGGTATGTTCCAAAAAAAAGCGACAACAGAAGCGTTCTTTCAGAAACAGACAGGGACAGGCTTAAGGGTATGGACGTATCATTATCAATGTCAGTCAGGGAAAAAGCGTTTATTCAGAGATTTTATTTATACCTTATTATGACAAAGACATCAGAAAAGCTTTATATAACTTATGCACGCAATGGCATGGATATGAAAGCGGTTCTTCCTTCTTACATAATAAGAATGATTAAGAAAATGTTTCCGCTTGTTAAAGAGTACGCAAGAGAGGATACATTTGCAGAACACGCATATATACGAATTCCAAAAGCAGACATTGTATGGAGCGAGGTCAATCTTAATAAAGTGCTTGCAGAGGGAATTGCACTTGAATTATATGGAAGGGAGCTTACAGGAAGCGTAACATCATTTGAACAGTTCGCTTCGTGCCAGTTCGCATATTTCTGCCAGTATGGACTTGGGCTTAAAGAGAGGGAAGAATATCAGTTTGCGGTTAATGACTTTGGTACAATTCTTCACGCTGTAATTGAAGATGTGTCAAAAAATATAAAGCAGAACAATAAATCCTTCGTGCTTTTAAGTGATGAGGAAAGAAGCCAGATGGTATCAGAGAGTATCAATGCAATAGCTGAGAATTATGGCAATACGATACTTAAGGACTCAAGCCGTAATGAGTATCTTATACAGAGAATGAAGAATTACGCTGACAGGACACTGTGGGCAATTGGAAAGCAGCTTGCTGACGGAATATTCAGGCCAGATGCATTTGAGAAGGGATTTCTTACACAGATAGAAGAACTTCCGCACGATGTACTATTTTATATGAAGGGCAAGATAGACCGTATAGATGTGTGCGAGGATGACGAAAATTTATATGTCAAAGTCGTGGATTACAAGACAGGACAGTCAGATTTTAATCTTTTAAAGACATATTATGGCTTGAAAATCCAGCTCCTTACATATATGAGGGAAGCAATGATATATGAAAAGAAGAAATATGGTGACAAGAATATAATTCCAGCAGGGCTTTTATATTATAATATTCAGGACCCGATAGTTGAGGCGAAGAAAGATGATGACGAGGTCGAGGCACTTATAAGAAAAGAATTAAGAATGAAAGGCGTTGTTAATTCTAATAAGAATATTATAAGTATGATGGATTCAACAGAGGGTTCATCTGTTAATATTCCTGTCAGTTATAATAAATCTGGTGAACTTGATATGCGATACAGCAGGGTTATGACAACTGATGAGTTCGATAAGCTTGGTGAATATGTTGATAAAGAAAATGTCAATAACGCAGGAAAGATACTTAATGGAAGCATTAATATCAATCCGTATATTAAGGGTAATGAGAACAGTTGTACCTATTGTCAGTATAACAGTGTGTGTGGATTTAGCACAGATATGCCGGGTACAAGTTATCGAAGACTTTCCAATTTAAGCAAAGAAGATATATGGAAATTAATAGATGAGAATAACAGCGGTGAAGCGTACAGCAGTAGTAAAGAGCATAACAGTACAGAAAAGTATAACGATAGTGAAGAATATAACAAAGAAACTGACAGTAATTCAGAGGTGTAATGATGGCAAAGAAATGGACTGATGAACAGCTTAAGGCAATAGATACTAAGAACAGAAATATACTTGTGTCAGCCGCCGCAGGTTCAGGAAAGACAGCGGTTCTTGTTGAACGAATTATCAATATGATTACAGGTGAGAACAGCACGGATATAGACAGACTTGTTGTTGTTACATTTACCAAGGCCGCCGCGGCAGAGATGAAAGCAAGAATAAGAAACAGGCTTGATGATATGCTTGACAATAATGAGGCAGATACCAATCTTTTAAAGCAGATTGCACTTATTAACAATGCACATATAACAACAATAGATAGTTTCTGTCTGTGGATAATAAAAAATCATTTTTCAGAGATTGAATTAGACCCCGGTTTCAGGGCGGCAGATAATGGAGAGATTACACTTCTTGAGAATGATGTAATGCAGGAGCTTCTTGAGGACTATTATACAGAGGCAGATGAGGATTTTATTAATCTTGTAGAGGCTTATGGAACAGGACGTAATGACCAGAATATAGAAGAACTTATTAAGAAAATATATAATCTTGCACGAAGCAATCCATGGCCTTCTGAATGGTATAAGGAAACGCTTGATATGTATGAAGCACCAGATAATTCTAACAACAGGGCGATAGCTGACCTGTATGAAAGCATTATCAATTCGCTGAGTGATTACTGCCGCAAATATGAATATATGATTGAACTTTGCCAGCACGTAGACGGTCCGGTGTCATATCTTGATGCAATCAATTCAGATTATATGAATATCAAAAGAATACTTGAAGCACCAGACTTTGATGACCTTTCGGTAAGAATAAGAAAGACGGTATTTGACAGATTAAGCAATAAGAAAATGCCTGATGCGAGGGAAGATTTAAAAGAATATGTCAAGAATGAAAGAAATAATTTCAAGAAATATATTAATTCTCTTATCAGTGGTGTGTTCACAGCAGATATTGATACATTAATGGAAGATGTGAAAGCTAATGCACCAATGATTGCTATGATGGTAAAGCTTGCTAATGATTTTGCACAAAGAATGTCAGAACAGAAAAAAGACCGTGGAATAATAGATTTTAATGATATGGAACATCTTGCACTTGATATTCTTGTAAAGAATAATGCTGGTATTATTGAGTATACCAGGACAGCAGATGAACTTGCAGAGAGCTTTGATGAGATATTAATAGACGAGTATCAGGATTCCAACCAGTTACAGGAAGAAATACTTACTGCTGTATCAAGGCAGAGAATGTCCGATTATTTCAATAATGTATATATGGTTGGAGATGTTAAGCAGAGTATATATAAGTTCAGACTTGCGTGTCCTGAGTTATTTATGAGCAAGTATGATAATTATTCATCGCAGAATGATAACTGCAAAGATACAGCACAGTATAATGACTGCGAAGATACATCATTTGGCGGTGGTGAGCAGAATATAAGTTCTTGTAAGATAGAATTACAGAAGAATTTCCGAAGCAGAAGTAATGTTCTTGATAGTACCAATGATGTGTTCTTCCGTGTTATGAATAAGAATTTCTGCGGCATACAGTATGATGATAGGCAGCAGCTTAACTGTGGGTTAGATTATCCAGCGTGTGAGGATAAAAGAAACTTCGGGCAGGACAGTGAGAAAAGCACAGATATTGTGCTTGTTGATATGTCGGGTGATGAGGACGGCGATGGAATAAGGGCAGAGGCAAGATATGCCGCATTAAGAATAAGAGAACTTATGTCAGAAGATAATGCTTATTACGTGTATGATGCTGACCTTGAAGATTACAGGAGAATAAAATATGGTGATATTGTTATTCTCACAAGAACGCTTACAGGCTGGGCAGATGTGCTTGTTAATGAACTGCTTGACTGCGGAGTGCCGGCTATGGCAGATACTGCACAGCAGTATTTTAAATTAAGGGAGATAAAGGTTCTTATAAGCCTGCTTACCTGCATAGACAATCCATTGCAGGATATACCTATGGCTTCTGTGCTTCTGTCATACTTTGGAGGTTTTACGGAAGATGAATTATGCAAGATAAGAATATCAGGAAAGAAATATTCACAGAAGTTTCTTATCAGGCAGATGAAGAGCATAGCAGAGAATGAGGACGAGGATTGCGATTATAAGAAATGCAGTGCATTTATTGATAAGCTTAATGCCTTAAGAGATAAATCCAGAATAATGACTATCTATGATTTGCTGTGGGAGATTGTATACAACACAGGTTATTATGATTACGCAGGAACTATGCCGGCAGGAGCTAAAAGACAATCTAATATAGATGTGCTTCTTGACAGGGCATCTTCATTTGAGGGAACAAGCTACAGCGGACTTTTTAATTTCTTAAGATATATAGAAAGATTGCAGAAATACGACATAGATATAACCGACTCACAGGGTATGGGAGATAACGGCGACTCTGTAAGGGTAATGAGCATACATAAGAGCAAAGGTCTTGAGTTTCCGGTTGTAATCGTAGCCGGACTTAACAAGCAGATTAATAAAATGGATGCAAGAAGCAGGATTGTTATTGATAAAGAGCTGGGCATAGGTGCTGATTATGTTAATCTTGACCGCAAGACCAAGACATCTACTATTATAAAAGGGGCGATTGCAAGAAAGATTGTAAGAGATGGAATATCCGAGGAAGAAAGAGTTCTGTATGTTGCAATGACACGAGCAAGGGAAAAGCTTATTATGATGGGAAATGTCACTGACACAGACAAGGCAATGACAGGCTGGAATTCAATTGCTGATGAGATTAGAATGTCTGGAATATATTCTTATGCTGACTGCGAGAAGATAGACAAGTTCGCAGATATGGTAATTCCAGTTGTACTTACTGGAAAGGAATACAATAAAGGAGAATTCAATATAAAGCTTATTGGTGTGGAAGAAATTAATTCTTTATTGAACAAATCGGACATTGACCAGACCGGAATCCAAGCGGTAGATGAAAGTCAGGTAGGCGAAAAAACAGCCTATGGAACTTCGACTTTAAAGGAGCTTCCGCCATATATTAAAGACCCTGATGCAGACAGAAAAGTAAAAGTAACTGTCAGTGAGTTAAAGAAAATGCAGAATGAAGCAGATTACGAGCAAAATGCTTTTGCGGCAGACAGTATCAAAAAGGCTGTGGGCATTATGGAGGCAGAAAGAATTAAAGAAGCGGCTGGCGGTGTTAAAGAAGCAGACGGCGGGACAGAACCTGAAGCTGCAGACGAATATATTCCAACAGTTCCTAAGTTTATAAGCAGTGAAGAAAAAGAGCTTGTAAGTAATGAACGTGGAACGGCATACCACAGGGTTATGGAATGTCTGAATTATTCAAAAGCTGGAAGCACTGAGGATATAAAGAATGAAATTGACAGAATGGTAAGAGAAGAAAAGCTGTCATTAAAACAAGCTGAATGCATAAAGCTTAAGGATATAGATACATTTGCAGGTTCATCAATAGGTGAAAGAATTAAGCGTGCATATGCTTACGGCGGGGTGAAAAGGGAACAGCCATTTGTATTTGAATATGACAGACAGCTTGTACAGGGGGTCATTGACCTGTATTTTATTGAGGACGGACAGCTTGTTATAGTTGATTATAAGACTGACCGGGTGTTAAGAGGCAGGGCAGGAGAGGACGAGCTTAGAAGAAGATATTCTATCCAGCTTGATTACTATGCTATGGCACTGTCACAGATAACAGGCTTAAAGGTTAAAGAAAAAGTAATATATTCCTTTGCACTGGGAAGAAGCTTAACTGTAGAGTAATTATCTGGAATAGGTAATAGAATAAACTGAGTAGTTTATAAAATAGTCCGGCACTAAGTAGTTGAATTAAATTGATGGATACTATATACTAGATTAGTTAAAGTGTAAAATGATTTAAGAAATGGAGAAATTATGTCAGATATTACAAGTGAAATTAATAAAAGAAGGACATTTGCAATCATATCCCACCCGGATGCTGGTAAGACAACACTTACTGAGAAGTTCTTGTTATATGGTGGTGCTATTAATCTTGCTGGTTCTGTAAAGGGTAAGAAGACAGCGAAACACGCAGTATCAGACTGGATGGAGATTGAGAAGGAAAGAGGTATCTCTGTAACATCTTCAGTACTTCAGTTTAATTATGATGGATATTGCATTAATATTCTTGATACACCTGGACACGAAGATTTCTCAGAGGATACTTATAGAACTCTTATGGCTGCTGACTCAGCCGTAATGGTTATAGATGCTTCAAAGGGTGTTGAGAAACAGACTATTAAGCTTTTTAAAGTATGTGTTATGAGACATATTCCGATCTTTACATTTATTAATAAAATGGATAGAGAAGCCAACGACCCATTCGAGCTTCTTGATGAGATAGAAAATGTACTTGGAATTGCTACTTGTCCTATCAACTGGCCTATAGGCTGTGGTAAGGCATTTAAGGGTGTATATGACAGAAAGCAGAAAGAGGTATCACTCTTTAAGGCGGCAATGAATGGACAGAAGGAAGTAGATACTAAGAATATATCAATAGATGATGATGAGCTTAAGGCAGAGATTGGTGATGATTACTGGGCTAAGCTTGAAGAAGATGTGGAACTCTTAGATGGTGCAAGTGCAGAATTTGATCTTGCCAAGGTTCAGTCAGGAGATTTAACACCTGTATTCTTTGGTTCAGCACTTACTAACTTTGGTGTAGAGACATTTTTACAGCATTTCCTTGATATGACTACATCACCACTTCCACGTAATTCGTCAGTAGGTCTTATAGACCCATTTAAGGAAGATTTCTCTGCTTTTGTATTTAAGATACAGGCTAATATGAATAAGGCACATAGAGATAGAATTGCATTTATGCGTATATGTTCAGGAAAATTCACTGCCGGTATGGAAGCTAACCACGTTCAGGGTGGCAAGAAGATAAGGCTTTCACAGCCACAGCAGATGATGGCACAGGAAAGGCACATTGTAGAAGAAGCTTATGCAGGAGATATAATAGGTGTATTCGATCCGGGTATATTCTCAATAGGTGATACTATATGTACTTCTAATAAGAAGTTCCAGTTTGATGGAATTCCTACATTCGCACCGGAACATTTTGCAAGAGTAAGGCAGATTGATACAATGAAGCGTAAGCAGTTCATTAAGGGAATAAGCCAGATTGCACAGGAAGGTGCTATTCAGATATTTCAGGAATATAACACTGGAATGGAAGAAATTATTGTCGGTGTTGTCGGTGTACTTCAGTTTGAAGTTCTTGAATACAGACTTAAGAATGAGTACAATGTAGATATAAAGTTAGAGCCGCTTCCATATGAACATATCAGATGGATTGAAAATCCAGAAGAAGTTGATGTGAACAGAATTGTCGGTACTTCTGATATGAAGAAGATTAAAGACCTTAAGGGCAATCCGTTATTGGTATTTGCTAACAGCTGGTCAGTTAATATGGTGCTTGAACGTAATGAGGGACTTAAGTTATCTGAGTTTGGAAAGAACAACTAAATTGCAGATTTAATAAGGAACAAGGTGATTAGATGAACGTAAGCTACAGAGAGATTATAAAAAAAGCAGTAGCCATAGTACTTATGGCAGTCATTCTTGTATGTATGGTGACAGGATTTTCGTATACATTTACCGCTAAAGCAGATGATACAATTATTGCTACAGGTTATGTTAATTATGATGTAACAAGCCTTAGAATAAGGACAGCACCTGTTAATGGAAGTGTAATTACTAAAGTAGATGGTGGATTTAAGTTCGATATATACGAAGAAGTGAATACGAGTGCGACATATAAGTGGTACAGCATAGGTTTTTATCTCAATGGTGAATACACAAGAGGATATATAACATCAGAGTATACTACTAGGGAAGCAAAGTCAGATTATACACCAGATAATAATTTTGAAGATTATCTTGAGGCACAGAATTTCCCGGCTTCCTACAGGGAAAGCTTAAGGCAGCTTCACAGTGCATATCCATTATGGGTATTTGTAGCAGACCATAATGGAAGGGACTGGGATACTATGGTTAATGCCCAGAATGTATTAGGACGAAGCCTTATATACAGTTCGGCAGATGCTTCGTGGAAGTCTACGGCTGATGGCTGTTATGACTGGAATACAGGTGAGTATACAGAGCTTGACAGTGGTGGCTGGGTTCAGGCATCTGAGGGACTTGTGAAATATGCACTTGACCCAAGAAACTTTCTTGATGATACATACATATTTATGTTTGAAAGTCTTTCTTATGACTCATCAGTACATAATATAGACGGTGTGCGCAATATTATAAGCGGAACATTTATGGAGAATTCAAGCCACAATCTTGACGGCTATGACTATGCTTCACTGCTTATGTATGCAGGTGAAGTATCCAAGGTAAGCCCATATCACCTTGCAACAAGAATTATTCAGGAACAGGGTGCAGACGGACGAGGCAACCAGATATCTGGAAATGTAAGCGGATACGAGGGCTATTATAATTATTACAGCCAGAACGCATATGCAAGCGGCGGTCTGTCAGCAGTCCAGAATGGTTTGAAATATGCCAGACAGACCGACAGCTCTAATATGAGGCCTTGGAATTCGCGTTACAGGGCTGTTGTAGGTGGTGCTGTCAATCTTGGAAAATGGTACATTAACAAGGGTCAGGATACTATATATTATGAGAAGTTTGATGTTAAGAACTTCTCACACCAGTATATGACTAATGTGCTTGCACCAAGGTCAGAAGCGACAAGGGCTAAGAAGGCATATAGTTCATACACGCTTAATAATACAACATTTAAGTTTAACATTCCGGTATATGATAATATGCCATCGTCAAGATGTATAATACCAGATGGCAACCAGAGTGCGAATAACAGGCTTAGTTCATTATCAGTAGATGGTTATACATTAACTCCTACATTTTCATCTGATAATACTGATTACAGTCTCATTGTAGAAAATGATATTACAAGTGTTAATGTATCGGCAGGACTTATAGATGGCAATGCAACAGTAAGCGGACGTGGAAGCCACAGCTTAAGCGTTGGCAATAATGTAATCAATATTACTGTAACGGCTGAAAATGGTGACATAAAGACATATGTAATAAATATAACAAGAAAGTCTGCACAATCTGGTGGTAATACAGATGGTTTTAAGACAGATTATAATGTCGATTCATCAAAGAAGATAATGACTAAGATAGGTGTCGGAAGTCAGGCATCAAGTGTTCTTGATAATGTATCATACAGCAATGGCTGTTATGGAAAAATATTAAAGAATGACGGAAGCGAGAGAGGCGACACAGTAGTTACTGGTGATAAGTTAGTTGTATACAAGGCAGACGGAAGTGTATATGATGAATATTCTATAGTTATATATGGAGATGTTAATGGTGACGGAGTTATAGATTTATATGATTTCGTGGCTATTAAGAGAGCAGTTCTTGGAATTGGACAGCCACAGGGCAGTTATAAAGAGGCTGCGGATATTAACAGGGACGGAGTTATAGATTTGTATGATTTCGTTGCTATTAAAAGACACATATTAAATATAGGATATATCCAGCAGTAGTGACTGCAAGAAGAGAGGACATATATGAATAAGGTTAAAAAGATAATTTCAGCACTGCTTATTATATGTATGTGTGCTGTAATGGCTTTTGTGAATAAGACAGATATATTAGCGGCAGGAACAGCAAGAGTATCAATTGGTTCAGCAAGTGGTACGGTAGGCGATACAGTATCCATAGATGTGTCAATCAGTGCATCGAGCGGAATAGGCGGAGCTACAATATATGTATCCTATGACCCATCAATATTAGCATTAAGCGGAAGCTCAAGTAATTCGGGAACTGCGATGGTCAGCTTTATGGACGAAAGTACAGCAAGCAGCCAGTCAAAGACAATAACATTTAGGATTATCGGAGCTGGTACTTCAAGCCTTAATGTTATAGGTGATTCCAAGGTTATTGATATAGATATGCAGGCGTGCAGTATATCCAAATCGTCAGGTTCAGTTACAGCTTCTGCACCAGCTTCATATTCATCAGATAATACATTAAGTTCATTACAGATAAGTCCTGGTGTGTTATCTCCAGCATTTTCACCAGATGTAACTACTTATACAACATCTGTTGGTGCTGACTGTGCAAGCCTTACAGTAAGTGCAGTTCCTAATGATTCAAAGGCAATTGTAAGCGTATCTGGCAAGAGAATGGATCCAGGATTTAACACAACAACAATTACTGTAACAGCAGAAAATGGCAGTAAAAGAACTTATACAATAAAGACAACCAAGGAAACTAATTCAGCTTCTAATGAAAATAATCAGGCAACAGGTTCGGACTCATCTAATGGATCAACAGACAATAATAATGATATTCCTGATGTGCAGGATCCTAACAGTGAAGCAATACAAGAGCCGAATATTACAGTAGATAATGCTGAATATAAGATTGTATCTGCTAATGATGAACACCCACTTCCAGATGGCTATACTCCAACAGAGTATGATTATAATGGAACAAAGGTATCAGCAGGTGTTGGAATTGATACAGGAGTAACAATTGTCTATCTTGAAAGTACAGATGGCAAAGGTGAGAGCGGTTATTATGTATACGATTCGGTGAGAAAGACATTTTCACAATTCGTAGAAGTAAGCCAGCCACAATTTACATACTGCATACTTGCCATAGATGAAGCTTCTATGGAACTTCCAGAAGGCTATGATGTTGGAAGAACAGTAATCAATGGCAAAGAAGTCGATGCCCTTCTTGACAGAACAGGCAACTACGCATTATTCTACGGCGTAAGCTCTACAGGAGAAACAGGCTGGTTCAGATACAATGTCAATGATGGCACAATACAAGGCTACGCCGGTTACAATATGGCAGATGAACAGGTAATCAACACCAACACAAAGACAGCTGACAGTGATAAGGCATTTAATACAGTCAGCAGTTATATATTCGTTATATTAGCAGTCCTTGCTGTTGTAATAATAGCATTAATAGTTGTAGTTATAGCCTTAAGCATTAAGCTTTCAAAGAGCAAAAAAGCCTTCGTAGGAGCAATGGACGGCTACGAAGACGAAGATATAGACGAGGAAGACTTAGACGATATGGAACTTGAAGATGATGAAGAAGATATCTTATATGATGACTTAGAAGAAGATATAGATGAAGAAGTATCTGATGATGCCGTCCCATATCAGTCATCAACCACAAAAGATCTCCCCGAAGAATACAATGAGTCTGAAGAACTGGAACTAGAAGAAATAGACGATAAATAATAAATATCTATCGTCCACCATAAACAGACAGCAAATAGTTAAATCATAATCAGATAATAAATAGGTGACAATAACCACAACAGTCTGACAATAGAGCCTCAATCCCCAGTCCCCGCTTTACTGGCTTGTCCAGTAACAGGGGACATCCCCTTTTCGTAAATCTATTGTCCGGCTGTTTTTTTACGCAAAAATCCCCCATCTCTATTTCATTCCTAATCCACTGAAATATATTTTAAAGCTATCCAAATATAATATATTGACAAATATATTTTACTATGCTATAAAATCTACTTAATAAATAAAACAAAATATACCAATGGGTGAAAGACAGCCAGCGATGCTAAAGCTGATAGAAGCATAAGAAGACGCTGGGGAGCCGCCGGTCCTTAGCTGGCAGTTCCAACTGGCAGCTTAGTACCGATGCGAGCGACACGCAGTGCAAACGTGTCTTTGTTGCTTCTATTCGCTTTAACAACGCGTCCGGGGTCCGTCTATCTTCCACCCCCATCAATTTAAAGAAGGAGATGTACAAGAATGATATCTAAATTACACCAACTAAATTTACACGACAAAATAAAATACATTTACGCTACTGTAATTAAATTTATGATTTTATCAGGAATCGTAAGCATAATTGGTTTATCTCTTCTGGATATAAGATTTAATTCTTATGTAAAAGGGGCTCAGAAAGCAAATAATGCTGCTAAAGAAAGTATTATAGATATTAGTTCTGCTGCCCGCAATATAAGAGAGATGGCATTAAATGACGACAGTTCAACTTATGAGAATTATAAGAATAATGTTAAGACAGTTCTTACAGACTCCCAGACACAGCTTGATATTATAAAGAATACCAATATAATAGATGATGATTTGTATAACCAGTATGTTAAAGCACTTAATGAATGGGGCAATATCGGTTACGATATAATTAACCAGATTGAAAAGGGCGACCTTGCAAGTGCCAAGAATAAAATCCACACAGTATGTACACCTGCACTTAACAATCTTATGAGTATTGCGGATAAAATGGAGGATGAAACCAACAAAGAGGCGGATCAGGCAATATTGTTAAGCAATGTTGTGGCAGTCATAGGCGGTGTGGCTATTGTGTTATTTATTGTAATAGCGAGCCTTATATCAAAGAAAATAGGTGCTAAGATTACAGAGATGATAATAGAACCATTAAGGGATATAGATAATGTAGCTAAAGACCTTGCTAATGGTAACCTGCACAGTGAGCTTACATACCATTCAGATGATGAATTAGGAACATTAGCCCACAGTCTGCGTAAGTCAATAAGAACATTAAGTTCATATGTTGATGATATTAAAAGGTCAATGCAGGAATTCTCACATGGTAACTTTGATGTTAAGCCAGAAGTTGAGTGGAAGGGTGATTTTGAGGAAATATTACATGCATTTATGAGCTTTGAAGCAAGTATGGCAGATCTTGTAAAGAACCTTCAAAGAGTAGCTGACCAGGTGGCAGAAGGTTCGGAACAGATAGCCTCAAGCTCAACAGAACTTGCAGAAGGAGCGACTAATCAGGCAGCTTCTGTTGAGGAGCTTACTGCTTCCCTTGCAAATGTATCAGAAAGAGTTGCACAGAATTCACAGAACGCTAGAGCAATAAGTGGCAAGGTAGATGAACTTGGAACACAGCTTTATGAGAGCAATGGTAAGATGAGCGAGATGGTTACATCAATGAGTGAAATTGAAAAGGCTTCCAAGGAAATCAGCAAGATAATAGAAACTATCAACCAGATAGCTTCACAGACTAATCTTCTGGCACTGAATGCGTCTATAGAGGCGGCAAGAGCTGGCGATGCAGGAAAAGGTTTTGCGGTAGTTGCAGATCAGGTATCAGCACTTGCGGCACAGAGTGCAGAAGCTGCCAAGGAGTCAGCTTCATTAATAGATACATCTGTTGCAGCAGTCGAGAAGGGCATGGTTATTGCCAATGATACAGCTTCCCAGCTTGGTGCAGTAGTAGACAATTCAAGACATATAGTTGATGAAGTTAATAATATTGCAGATGTTCTTAATACACAGACAGAGGCAATTAAGCAGGTTGATGATGGTGTAGAAGCTATCAATGATGTTGTACAGACAAATTCTGCCACATCACAAGAGTGTGCCGCTGCAAGTCAGGATATGAGTACACAGGCAGACACATTAAGGGGACTTATTGCAACACTTAAAATAGCACATTTTAAGAAAAATAATAATAAATAATAAATAAAAGGCAGTAAAAGCATAAGTAACAGAGTAAAATATATTCTCTATACATAGTAATATGTATAGAGAATATATTTTAAAAGCTTTTACTGCTTTTTGTTGTAAGAATATATGTTCTGATTTATAATGAATTTAAAAAGAAAAAAGTATAACATTACTAGACAGGTTATGGACAGAACATTGAACAATATATTATATGAAACGTCGGAATATGAAGATTACGAGGCATTTGTTAATGCTAAAGATAAGATAATTGGCAAGGCACATAATAACAAAGGGATAGGGACATTGTCAGAAAAGACACTTCACGCTGTCCTTAAGCTGTATTATGAGCCTGATGAGGACAAGCACGAGGTCGCTATGAGCGGTTATTATGCTGATATATATAATGACAAAGGAATAATAGAGATACAGACACGCCAGCTTAATAAACTGAGGGATAAGCTTTCGGTATTCTTACAAGATTACCACGTTACTGTGGTGTATCCACTTCCATTTAACAAGTGGTTAAGCTGGGTTAATCCTGATAATGGAGAGGTTCAGGGCAGGAGAAAGTCGCCAAGACATTTTACGGAATATGATGCATTTTACGAGTTATATAAGATAAAAAGCTATCTGAAAAATCCTAATCTTTCAATCAATCTTGTGCTTATGGATATGGAAGAATATAAGCTTCTTAACGGCTGGAGTTATGATAAGAAAAGAGGTTCGACAAGATATGACAGAGTACCGGTTGGGATAAGAAGAATAGTAAAGTTTGACAGGATAGAGGATTATATGCAGTTAGTTCCAGCGGATTTGAAGGAGGATTTTACGGTGAAAGACTTTGCCATGGCGGCTGGGGTCAGTGTTGAAGCGTCAAGATATACGCTTAATATTCTTAATTATCTTGAGATAGTAAAGCGTACTGGCAGAGTAAAGAATGGGTATGTCTATAACGTCACAGAAGAATTTTAATATAATGAGCGCAAAAGAAAAGGAAGCGGCTGCGAAGCAGACATTTACTTTTCTTGCGCCATTAACGAACGAACAGTCGTGCGAAGCAGGACGAAAGAGTGCGATAAGCACGGGTTCGTGAGTATAGGGTAGATAAAAAGAAAATTATGATATAATTAGCACAAAAAAATATGCAGAAATATGATATATAAGGAGGCACAGATATGTATGTAATTAAAGATAATACATTTAATATATCAGTAAGAAATCTGGTTGAATTTATGTGCCTTGGTGGGGATATTGATAACAGGGATACAGGTGTTGCTGATGTTAAGGTTATGCAGGAGGGTGCGAGGCTTCACAGGAAAATCCAGCACTCTATGGGTTCTAATTACAGGGCAGAGGTGCTTCTTAGGAATAAAGAGGAGCTGACATCAGAGGGTGGAATTGAATACGAGCTTAGAATAGAGGGCAGGGCAGACGGAATAATAGCTGACATTGAGGAAGATGAGAATGGCAATAAGCTGCCGATAGGTGAGGTTACAATTGATGAGATTAAGACTATGCAGTCAGATGTAGGAAAGCTTAAAGAGCCGGTGTATGTGCATAAGGCACAGGCTATGGTGTACGCTTATATATATTTAACAAGGTATAATCTGGAGAGCATTAATGTACAGCTTACTTACTGTAATACAGAAACTGAGAAAATAGTAAGATTTAAAGAGCAATATGACAGTGAGTCAATTATAAAATGGTACAGAGAACTTGTAGCTGGCTTTAAAAAGTGGATGGATTATGTATTTGATGAAAGGGCAGAAAGGAATGCTTCAATTCAGAAACTGCATTTTCCATTTGAGTACCGTGAGGGGCAGAAGAAGCTGGTTGCGAGTGTATACCACACGGTAAAAGAACAGAAGGTGTTATATATACAGGCACCGACAGGAGTAGGAAAGACTATATCAACAGTATATCCAGCCGTGCAGTCGTGCAGTAATGGCTTAACTGACAAGATATTCTATCTTACCTCCAAGACAATAACGAGAACGGTAGCCGAGGAAACATATGCGATACTAAGAGATGCAGGACTGCATTTTCGCACAGTGACACTGACGGCGAAGGATAAAATATGTCATCTTGATGAGCACAACTGTAATCCAGAGGTGTGCGAGTATGCAAGGGGGCATTTTGACAGGGTAAATGAAGCTGTTTACGATATAATCACTAATGAAGCGGTAATTAACAGGGATACGATATTGCAGTATTCAGTGAAGCATAAGGTGTGTCCGTATGAAATGTCGCTTGATGTTTCATACTGGTGTGATGGAATAATATGCGATTACAATTATGCTTTTGATCCAGATGCTTCATTAAAAAGATATTTTGGTGATGGCGGCAAAGGCAATTATGTATTTCTTGTAGATGAGGCACATAATCTTGTTGACAGGGCAAGGGAGATGTATAGTGCAACGCTTGTCAAGGAAGATTTTCTTGCCTGCAAAAGAGTAGTTAAGGATATGGACAAAAGGCTGGCTTCATACCTTGAAAAATGCAACAAATATCTTCTTGAATTAAAGAGAGCCTGTGATAAAGAATATATAATAATAGATGATTACTGTGGCACATTTTTAGCTAATCTGCAATCGTGTTATTCGTATATGCAGAAGTTCTTGGATAAGAATAAAGGAAAGCCGGTGTGCGATGAGATAATAGAATTCTTCTTTAAGATAAGACATTTTATTAATATGTATGACTGCATAGATGAGAAGTATGTTATATATGCTGAGCATATCGATGACGGTGACTTTGCACTTCATCTGTACTGTGTTGACCCGTCAGGACAGTTATCGCAGAGATTAAGTCAGGGAATATCGACAATAATGTTCTCGGCGACACTTCTTCCAGTGAATTATTTTAAGGAAATGCTTTCAGGAAATGCAGATGACTATGCTGTGTATGCACATTCGCCGTTTGATACTGATAATAAGAGAGTGCTTATTGGACGTGATGTTACAAGCAGGTATACGAGGCGTAATTATAATGAGTACACCAAGATTGCAGGTTATATCCACACACTTACGCAGTCGAAGCAAGGCAAATATATGATATTCTTTCCTTCTTACAGCTATATGAGAGAGGTGTATGATATATATATAAAAAAATATGCCTGCAATGTTATAGATCTGCACGATGTTGAGGATGGAAGCTACATTTATCATATCTCTGAGGGAGAAAATGTATTGATACAGGATAATAATATGACGGAAGCCGATAAAGAGAATTTCTTGTCAGTATTTATGGATAATACAAGTGGAAATGTCACGGGCTTTTGTGTGCTTGGCGGTATATTTTCTGAGGGAATTGACCTAAGGGATAAGTCACTTATAGGGGCGTGTATTGTAGGAACAGGTATACCTATGATATGCAGACAGCGTAATATATTAAGAAATTATTTTGACAGTATAGGTAAGAATGGCTATCAGTATGCGTATGTATTTCCGGGAATGAACAAGGTGCTGCAGGCGGCTGGAAGAGTTATAAGAACTGCAGATGACAAGGGTATAATACTTCTGTTAGATGACCGTTTTATGACACAGGAATACCAGATGCAGTATCCAAGGGAATGGGATAAAGTGTACCCTGTAGATATTAATAATACAGGAAAATGTATTGAGGATTTCTGGAGATTATAAGGCATATGGGGAATTATGAGGAAATTTGTCGATTACGGTGAAATTCGGCAAGTAATATGTTGAGAAATTGTCAGACATATGCTATTATTTTAGTATAAATACGGACTGTGACAATTAATTATATGATTATTTATATTGGAGAGAACTATGGGAGAGAATGAAATCAGGAATTTAGCGGATTCCCATGCGGGAATAGATGAATGGAAGAAAGCTGGATTTAACGAACTTCAGGTGCTTGAGATTACTAAAGGTAATGATAATGGCGTTGACATTTCAATATATGCCAGTCCCGAATATAATTCAAGGCAGATGAAGGTTATACGAATGGCACTTGAGGAAGGGATTGATGTAAGTGCTATGGCAGATCCAGAGTATAATTATATGCAGATGGAGCAGATTAAAGAAGGCATAAAAGAGGGTATTGATTTATCGCTTATATGCAATCCGAAGTACGATTATTCTGTTATGAGAGAGATTCGTCTTGCATTAAAGTACAGATTTGATCTTACAAGATACGCAAGGCTTGGATATTCTGGAGAGGTGTTAAGACAGATAAGGCTGGCTAAGAGAGATGATGTTGATTTAACATTTTTCGTTGATGAGAATTTCGATGCACACCAGCTTAACGAGATTAGAATAGGCTTGTTAAAATGTGTAGATGTATCGAAGTATATGCTTCATGAATATACAGCAGACCAGATGAAACAGTTAAGGTTAGGACTTGAGGCTGGAATAGATATTACCAAGTATAATATGATAGGTTTCTCCTCAGGACAGATGGAACAGATAAGGTTAGGAGAAGAAGAAGGGATAGATGTAAGTCCATATGCAGATCCATTTATCAATGCTGTCCAGATGAAAGAGATGAGAGAACAGATTGAGAATGATGGCAAGGTTCAGGAAGAGCCACAGCTTAATGAACTTCAAAGTCAGGAGATACTGCTTGGACTTCAGAGTGGTGTAGATGTAAGCGTATACGCCGATGCAAGATATACTTGCAGACAGATGGAGCAGATAAGAATAATGCTTGAGAGGGGTCTTGATCCTTCGGAATTATTAGTACATAAAGACCAGTAATTAAGGACATACATATAAGGGGAATTCGATTATAAAGATGACATAAGACAATGTGCTATGGTTGATTGGAGGAGTCAGAATTGAATGATGTACTTAGAGAACAGATACAGTTAAATACCAAAGAAGTAGTTGTCAATGTTGATAATGATCATATGAAAGCAAGTATAGTCCTTAATGGCATAGGCAGTGATGAAGCTTATACATACGAGGAGATTGCAGACAAGCTTTCACAGGCAGGTGTGCGTACAGGAATTAATGAAGCGAGAATACGCGAAGTTATTCTTAATAAGCTGTACGATATTGAAATCGTGGTAGCAGAAGGCAAAAGTGCAGTTAACGGTACTGATGGTTATTACAACTTCTTCTTTGATTCAGAGTATGAAAGAGATAATAAGCCTACATTAAGAGAAGATGGTTCTGTTGATTATTTTAATGTAAAGCTTTTTGAGAAGGTTAATAAAGATGATAAGCTTGCAGAGTATATAGAACCTACCAAGGGTGAATTTGGATATGATATATTTGGAAAGCTTTTAGTTCCAAAGCCAGGAAGACCAGGACCTAAGTTAAGAGGCAAGGGCTTTACAGTGTCAGAGGACGGCAAGTCTTATTATGCCCAGTTAAGCGGCAAAGTAGAATATCGTAACTACGACCTTAATGTAAGTAATGTATATAATGTCAGCGGTGATGTTGATGTTGGAACAGGAAGCATAGATTTTAATGGTGACGTAGAGATTAACGGAAGTGTCAGAGGCAGTGTCAAGATACACGCTATGGGTAATATATACATAGGTGGATATGTTGAAGATGCAGATATATGGTCAGGACAGGATATCATTATACAGGATGGTGTTAATGCAGGTGAGAACGGAAGAATCGAAGCTATGGGCAATATATCAGCAAGGTTTTTCGAGAATGCACATATTATAAGCCATAGTGATATAAAGTGTGATTATATGCTTAATACAACAGCTTTGGCATATGGCGGAATATATCTTGAGGGCAAGAGAGGTTCTGTAATAGGCGGAGATGTCACAGGCGTAAGGGGAATATCTATTAAAGCTTGTGGAAGTGAGTCTTATTCTAAGACTGTATTAAGAGTTGGTGTAACTAAGGAGATAAGCAGTGAATATGCCAAGGTGCTTATGGTGCTTAAGGATATAGATACGCAGATAGACAGATTTAATCAGGCTTTACAGAAGCTTGATATATTAAAGAAGGCAGGTTCTGATAAGTTTGATGAAACACTTAACAGAAAGCTGTTGCAGTCAAAGATTGTTAAGACAGCAGAGAAAGCCAAGTATGAAGAAAAAAGCCGTAATCTTTATACACTTGTAAGGGAGTCAGACAGGGCAGTTGTAAGGATTGATAAGAATATATATCCAGGAAGCCGTGTATTTATGGGCGATAAGACGTATGTTCCTAGTACCGTATTTACGCATATTGCTTTAAAGAAGACTTCACAGGGTGTATTGATAAGAAATTATGATTCTATGTAGTGAGAATATATTTACAGAGGTTAGTTTATGATAGAAGAGGTTGTTTCAATAGAGCTTCCTGTACATGAGAGAATGGTTATTAAGAAGAACAGGCTCACACCGAAAGATTATGCTGGCGAGCCTGTTCCAAGAATATCTATTGTTACAGGAATACATGGTGATGAGCTTGATGGGCAGTATGTGTGCTACGAAGTCATAAGACGTGTTAATAATAATCTGGAAAGATTAAAAGGAATTATAGATATATATCCAGATGTAAATCCCCTTGGAATAGATACAGGTTCAAGGGGAATTCCTATGTTTGAGCTTGATATGAACAGAGTATTTCCAGGTGATAATAATGGAGCTGTGGCAGAGAGTGTTGCGGCAGGAATTGTCAATGATATAATTGGAAGTGATTTCTGTCTTGATATTCATTCAAGCAATATTTTTGTAAGAGAGATGCCGCAGGTAAGACTGAATGAAGAAAATGCGGAAAGACTGCTTCCGTTTGCAAAGATGTTAAATGCGGATTTTGTATGGATATTTTCATCAATAACAGTGCTTGATGCGACACTGGCATACAGCCTTAATCATCTTGGTGTACCTACGCTTGTAGCAGAGATGGGCGTTGGTAACAGAATTAACAGGGAATACAGCCAGCAGCTTATTGATGGAATATTTAACCTTATGAGTAATCTTGGAATATGGGAAATACCAGAGGCTGATAATAAAATAGCTGTCAGAGAGCCTATTATCTCAACAGAGGGGGAAGTTAATTTCCTGACAGCGAAGGAAAGCGGAATATTTGTTCCATCTATTAATTCATGTGGCAATATTCATATGGGAGATGCCATAGGCGACATAATAGAGCCAATAGAGGGAAGGATAATCCAGCATATTGAATCTCCGGTAGATGGTATTGTATTCACATTGAGGGAAAATCCAGTTGTATACAAGGGGGCACTTCTTGCGAGAGTACACGGAGGAAGAGTGTAATGAAAAAAGAAGTTTTATATAGTCTTAAGGGAATATACAGAGAGAATTTTGAGATAGAAGGCTACAGATTTGGACACGGCGAGAAATCAGCCTGTATAGTCGGTGCTATGAGGGGTAATGAGATACAGCAGTTATATATATGCTCACAGCTTATAAAGGTGTTAAAAGACCTTGAAATGAGAGGTGCAATATCGCATAACCACGAGATTTTAGTAATTCCGTCAGCTAACAGATTTTCTATGAATGTTGAAAAAAGGTTCTGGCCTGTAGATAATACAGATATTAACAGAATGTTCCCTGGTGATGAAGCGGGAGATACTACCAAGCAGATAGCTGCTGCAATATTTGAAAGCAGTAAGGGCTACAGCTATGGAATACAGTTTGCAAGCTTTTATATGCCTGGAGATTTCATACCTCATGTACGTATGATGGAAACGGGTTATCAGAGTGCGAGCCTTGCCAATCTTTTTGGACTGCAGTATGTTGTTATAAGAAAGCCAAAGCCTATGGATACGGCAACGCTTAATTATAGCTGGCAGATGAATGGAACAAATGCTTTTTCGATATATACGAACAGCACAGATATGGTTGATGAAAAGTCTGCAAGACAGGCAGTATCGTCAGTGTTAAGATTTCTTACGAGAATGGGAATATTAAAATATAATAATCACAGCGGTTACATAGCAAGTGTCATTAACGAGTATGATTTATCAGCCGTTAAGACATATGATGCAGGTTTTTACAAAAGGCTTAAAGAACCGGGGGATCCGGTTGTCCATAATGAGGTAATAGGTCAGGTTATTGATCCGTGTGAGGGATATGTCAAGAGTGAGATATTATCACCGACAGACGGCATAGTATTCTTTGCACATACAGCCCCTCTTGTTATGGGTAATGAAGTTGTATACAAGATTATAAGACGTATGCATGAATAGTGTATACAATATAGAAATATACACAACATTGTTCTTGTGTCTTGTTTCTTTAGTAATGATATGATAAAATATTTTACATTCTTGTTGAAATAGTAGTGACAGGAGTACAGCTGATTAAGAAAGGAAATAATTAAAATGAGTGGCGTTAAAAGAGTTTTTGTTGAGAAAAAGAAACCTTTTGCTGTTAATGCAAAGGAGTTACACGATGAAATCACAGGTTATCTCGGTATTAAGACAATTACAGATGTAAGGGTGCTTATCAGATATGATATTGAGAATCTTTCTGATGAGACATATAAGAAAGCACTTACAACAGTATTTGCAGAACCACCTGTTGATGATGTGTATGAGAATGAATTTAAGGCTTCAGATGATGATTTTGTATTTTCTGTAGAATATCTTCCGGGACAGTTCGACCAGAGAGCTGATTCGGCAGAGCAGTGTGTTAAGTTCCTTAATGAGAATGAAACTCCTGTAATTAAGACTGCAACTACTTATATTATATCAGGCAAGCTTACAGATGATGATAAGGCTAAGATTAAAAACCATTGTATCAATCCGGTAGATTCAAGAGTAGCTGATGAGAAGCTTCCAGATACACTTGTTACTAAGTTTGATACACCAGCAGATGTTGTTGTATTTGATGGCTTCAAGGATATGAGCGGGGACAAGCTTAAGGAATTATATGATTCACTTGGTCTTGCTATGACATTTAAGGATTTCAAGTTCATTCAGGATTACTTCAAGAATGAAGAGAACAGAGATCCATCTATGACAGAAATCAGAGTTCTTGATACATACTGGTCTGACCACTGCCGCCACACAACATTTGCTACAGAATTAAAGAATGTAGAATTTAAGGACGGATATTACAGAGCTCCTATGGAAGAAACTTACAATAAGTATCTTGCTGACAGAGCTGTTATATATAAAGACAGAAAAGATAAGTTCGTATGTCTTATGGACTTAGCACTTATGGGTATGAAAAAGTTAAAGGCAGAAGGCAAGCTTGAAGATCAGGAAGAGTCTGATGAGATTAATGCCTGCTCTATAGTTGTTCCTGTTGAGATTGACGGAAAGACAGAGGAGTGGCTTGTAAACTTCAAGAACGAAACTCATAACCACCCAACAGAGATAGAGCCATTTGGTGGTGCTGCTACCTGCCTTGGTGGAGCTATAAGAGATCCACTTTCAGGACGTACATATGTATATCAGGCTATGCGTATCACAGGTGCGGCAGACCCTACAGTTCCGGTAGCAGATACACTTCACGGCAAGCTTCCACAGAGAAAGATTGTTACAGAAGCAGCTCACGGCTACAGCTCATATGGTAACCAGATTGGTCTTGCTACAGGTTATGTTAAAGAAATATACCACCCAGATTATGTTGCTAAGCGTATGGAGATTGGTGCGGTTATAGCGGCAGCTCCAAGAAGCGCAGTTAAGAGAGAGAATTCTGATCCAGGAGATATTATTATCCTTCTTGGTGGACGTACAGGACGTGATGGCTGTGGTGGTGCTACAGGTTCATCTAAGGTTCACACAGAGGAGTCTATAGAGACTTGTGGAGCAGAGGTTCAGAAAGGTAATGCACCTACAGAGCGTAAGATGCAGAGACTTTTCAGACGTCCGGAAGTAACTAAGCTTATTAAGAAATGTAATGACTTTGGTGCAGGCGGTGTATCAGTTGCAATCGGTGAACTTGCAGCAGGTCTTACAGTAGATTTAGATAAAGTTCCTAAGAAGTATGAAGGTCTTGACGGAACAGAACTTGCTATATCAGAGTCACAGGAAAGAATGGCAGTTGTTGTTGACCCAGCAGATGTTAAAGCATTTTTAGAGTATGCCACAGAGGAGAACCTTGAAGCTGTTGAGGTTGCAGTTGTAACAGAAGAACCAAGACTTGTACTTAACTGGAGAGGCAAGGATATCGTTAATATTTCAAGAGCTTTCCTTGATACTAACGGTGCACATCAGGAGACATCAGTACTTGTAGATATCCCAGATGACAAGGCTAATTACCTTGAAGCTAAGCCAGTAGATGATGTTAAGGGCAGATGGCTTAAGACACTTGCAGACCTTAACGAGTGTTCACAGAAGGGACTTGTTGAAAGATTTGATGGTTCAATCGGTGCTGGTTCAGTACTTATGCCATTTGGTGGAAAGTACCAGCTTACAGAGACACAGGCTATGGTTGCCAAGCTTCCAGTGCTTAAGGGCAAGTGCGATACAGTAACTATGATGGCTTATGGATTTGACCCATATCTTTCTAAGTGGAGTCCATATCACGGAGCTATGTATGCAGTAACAGACTCGGTTGCTAAGATTGTTGCGGCTGGTGGCGATTACAGCAAGATTAGATTTACATATCAGGAATATTTCAGAAGAATGACAGAAGATCCTTCAAGATGGAGCCAGCCATTTGCAGCACTTCTTGGTGCATATGAGGCACAGATTGGCTTAGGGCTTCCATCAATCGGTGGTAAGGATTCTATGTCAGGAACATTTGAACATATAGATGTACCACCTACATTATGCTCATTTGCTATTGATGTAGCTAAAGAGCAGGATATTATCACACCTGAATTAAAGAAAGCTGGCAATATACTTGTAAGATTTGACATTGAAAGAGATAAATATGACCTTCCTGTATTCTCACAGATTAAGGAATTATATTCATCTATCCACGAAGCTATTAAGAGCAAGGCAATTGTGTCTGCATATGTTCTTGATGCTAACGGCTTAGTTCCAGCAATAAGCAAGATGGCATTTGGTAATATGCTTGGTGTTGCTGTTGAGCCATCTGTATCAAAGGAAGAATTATTCGCACCAGCATATGGCTGTATAGTAGCGGAAGTAGACAGCTCTAAGCTTTCAGAGATTAAGGCAGCTTATACTAAGGTTGGTACAGTAACAGAAGAAGCTAAGTTTACATATGAAGATGTTTCAATCAATATTGAGGAAGCATTAAGTGTATGGAAAGATACATTAGAGGGTGTATTCCCAACAAAGGTTTCTAAGGAAACTGATAGTGTTGAGTCACCTGTATATTCAAAGGGCAATGTATATGTATGCAAGAATAAGGTTGCGAAGCCAACAGTATTTATACCAGTATTCCCAGGTACTAACTGTGAATATGACAGTGCCAGGGCGTTTGAGAGAGCTGGTGCAGATACTATTGTCAAAGTATTCAAGAACCTTGATGCTGCAAGCATAAGAGAATCTGTTGATGAATTTGAAAAAGCAATTAACCAGTCACAGATTATTATGTTCCCAGGTGGATTTTCAGCAGGTGATGAACCAGATGGTTCTGCTAAGTTCTTTGCAACAGCCTTCCGTAATGCTAAGATGAAGGAAGCAGTTGAGAAGCTCCTTAATGAAAGAGATGGTCTTGCACTTGGTATATGTAATGGTTTCCAGGCTCTTATCAAGCTTGGTTTAGTACCTAATGGCAAGATAACAGGCCAGGATTCTAATTCACCTACACTTACATTTAACACAATTAACCGTCACATCTCTAAGATGGTATATACAAAGGTTGTTACTAATAAGAGTCCTTGGCTTGCAGAAGCAAAGCTTGGCGGAGTATACTGCAATCCAGCTTCACATGGTGAAGGAAGATTTGTTGCACCTAAGGAATGGCTTGATAAGCTCTTTGAAAATGGTCAGGTAGCAACACAGTACTGTGACCCAGAAGGCAATGTATCTATGGACGAAGAATGGAATGTCAATGGCTCATATATGGCTATTGAGGGTATCACAAGCCCGGACGGAAGATGCTTAGGTAAGATGGCACATTCTGAAAGACGTGGTGATTCGGTAGCTATTAATATCTATGGAGAACAGGATATTAAGATATTCGAGTCTGGTGTTAAGTACTTTAAGTAAATAGAATAACTATCTGTGCGTAAGAACAGAATATTGTAAATTATAAAATCCTGATGTATATTATACGGGTAAGCCTTGACTGACAAAGGTTTGTATAGTATACATCAGGAGTTTTTTATGTAGAATAAGGATAATAAAAAGTAATAAAAAGCTGTTGACAAAATAACTAAGTTAGGCTATTATAATGATAGTTAGTAACAGCTAACGCATATGCCTTTATATTTATTTAACGGGTTCTCGACCCGTTTATTTAAAAGTTATAGGTTAGTAATAACTAACACAAGTTAGAATAAAACTAACAGTGAAATGTATACTATATATCTATTTAGCAGGATGAGGAGGACTAATATGAGTGTAGTTATAATTGGCGGTAATGAATGTATGGTATGTCAATATGAGAAGATATGTAAACAGCATGGCTGTAAAGCCAAGGTATTTGTTAAGGAGAAGAGTGGCTTTGGCAAGAAGATTGGCAACCCTGACCTTATGATACTTTTTACTAACACAGTATCACATAAAATGGTACATAGTGCTGTTACAGAAGCAAAGAGCAAGGACATTAGGATTGTGCGTTCACATTCAAGCAGTGCTTCATCACTTAATGCAGTTCTTCAGGAATATGTAGCAGACGGAAAGGCTTGTTAATTGTAACTGACACAGACAGCAGGCAGAGTAATGCGTAATATAAGGAATGGAGATTATATGCTTAGAAAGCTGGAGAATGAGATTGTAAAAGAATGTGCACCTACATTGGCTGGAATTAAGATGGCTAATCTTTTTAATTATAGATTTGTATCAGAAGATGAATTCGATTCTGAGATTAAGACTGCCAATATGAACCTTAATGAGAAGGGCGTATATATAGAAGTCTTAAGAAAGACAGATATGAGTTCATTGATATATGTATACAGACCAAGTATGTTATTTAAGGCAGTCAATAATGATGATGTATGGAATATATTATCCAGCTATGGATACATAGAACGAAGTATACAGGCATGTATTAATACACTTAAGGAACGTCTTATGACACAGCCCTGTTTTCCACACGAGATAGGTTTATTTCTTGGATATCCTGTAGAAGATGTAAAGGAGTTCATTTTTAATAAAGGACAGAACTGCAAATGTTGTGGTGTGTGGAAGGTATATTACAATGAACAGGAAAGTGTCAGAACATTTGCAAGATTTAAGAAATGTTCTGAGGTATATCAGAAGGTCTTTATAGGAGGACGAACATTAAATCAGTTGACCGTGAATATATGATTCACTCAACATATATGTGCACAAGCATTAAATTAAAGCAATAATGGAGGAATGATAATGAGTAAAGTTGCAGTTGTATATTGGAGCGGAACAGGTAATACAGAGGCTATGGCCAATGCTGTTGCTGAGGGAGCAAAGGAAAAAGGAGCAGAAGTAACATTATTCACTGCTTCAGAATTCTCATCAGCAAAGGTTGCAGAATTCGACGGAATAGCTTTCGGATGCCCTGCTATGGGAGCAGAAAATCTTGAAGAGTCAGAATTTGAGCCGATGTTTACAGACTGTGAAGCGGCACTTTCAGGAAAGAAGATAGCACTCTTTGGTTCTTACGGCTGGGGAAGCGGAGAATGGATGGATGACTGGGCAGAAAGAAGCAGGAATGCTGGTGCTGACCTTAGCTGTGACCCGGTAATCTGTAATGAAGCTCCTGATGATGAAGCTGTAAGTAATTGCAAGGATCTTGGTGCTTCTCTTGCATAATCAGAGTGTATGTACAATTAAGAATATGCATAGTTAAAGTATGCGTATAATCAGATATGTGCATAATATAAAGTAATGTAAAGTAATATAATGAATATATTAATAAGTGACATATTTATTCTGGACACTTCCCAATATAATATTAATAAGTGAGTAATGACCGCATACATATTAATTTTACTGTATATGTATGCGGTTATTATGTGAAAATTAATAATATGAAAATTTTCTTAAAATGGTAATTGACATCTAATAAGTGTTAGTATATACTAACACAGTAGCAAATGAAAAACATTATCAACATAGATACAGATAGGAGTGATAAGTTATGCCATTATCAATGATAGGTGAGGGAGAGACAGCAACAATCACAAGGATTGGTGGGAAAGAAGAGACGAGAAGATTTCTTGAGAATCTAGGCTTTGTAGTTGGAGCTATAGTGACGGTCATTTCTAAGACTGGCGGTAATGTTATAGTTAATATTAAAGAATCACGAGTAGCTATAGGAAGCGATATGGCTTCAAAGATTATGGTATAAAGACTTGAGTTTCAAGCCTCTATATAGATATTCACAATATTTTAATGAGAAGGAGAGATTAAGATGACTTTAAAGGAAGTTGCTGTTGGTCAGACTGTTAAAGTTGCTAAGCTTAATGGTGAAGGTCCGGTTAAGAGAAGAATTATGGACATGGGAATCACTAAAGGCGTAGAAGTCTATGTCAGAAAAGTTGCACCATTGGGAGATCCAATAGAAGTAACAGTACGAGGATATGAGTTATCACTTCGTAAGGCAGATGCAGCTATGATAGAGGTAAATTAATATTTATTTTTTTGCCAAAAGGTTAGCATTAACTAATTATAGCAAGCATAATCTAAATGAAGAAAGTTACAACTAATTATTAACTCATTAAGAAAAGAGGTAAAAGAATGTCAATTAAGATTGCATTAGCAGGTAACCCTAACTGCGGTAAAACAACATTGTTTAATGCTCTTACAGGTTCTAACCAGTTCGTAGGTAACTGGCCAGGTGTTACTGTAGAGAAGAAGGAAGGTAGATTAAAGGGACATAAAGATGTTGCCATTATGGATTTACCAGGTATTTACTCACTTTCTCCATATACATTAGAGGAAGTTGTAGCAAGAAATTATCTTATTAATGAAAGACCAGATGCTATCATCAATATTGTTGATGGTACTAACATTGAAAGAAACTTATATCTTTCAACACAGATTATGGAACTTGGTATTCCGGTAATTATGGCTGTTAATATGATCGACCTTTTAGCTAAGAATGGTATTGAACTTAACATTGCAAAGCTTTCAGAGAAGCTTGGCTGTGAAGTAGTTGAAATATCAGCTCTTAAGGGAACTGGTATTAAGGAAGCGGCAGAAAAGGCTGTAAAGCTTGCTGAGTCTAAGAAGGTTAATAAGCTTGCACATAAATTCAGTGATGAAGTTGAATCTATTATCGAAGCAGTTGAAGATAAGATTGGTCTTGATGTAGTAGAAGAACAGAAGAGATTTTTCGCTATCAAGTTATTAGAGAAAGATGACAAAATCGGACAGCTTATGTCTAGTGTACCTGATGTTACAGCAGAGATTGATAAACTTGAGAAAGATTTTGATGATGATACAGAAAGTATTATCACTAATGAAAGATATACATACATTTCATCAATTATTGGAGAGTGTGTAAAGAAGGCTCATTCTAAGGATAAGCTTACAACATCTGATAAGATTGATAAAATCGTAACTAACAGAATATTAGCACTTCCTATATTCGCAGTTGTTATGTTTCTGGTATATTACATTGCTATGGTAACAGTTGGTACAGCGGCTACAGACTGGGCTAATGATGGTTTGTTCGGTGATGGTTTCCACCTTTTCGGTATCGGTACTTCAGCTTATGAAGAAGTAGCTGACGAATATGGCGATTCAGATGAAATCATTGCAGCATATGTAGAAAGCCTTGGTTCTAAGGGCGAAGCAATAGCAGATGCTATTGATACAGAAGCAGAAGACTATGACTCAGAAGATGCTGTTAAGGCTCTTACAACTCTTAAGTCTATGGTTAAGTCATCAGATTCAGTTGATTATACTGTAGAAGATGATGAAACACTTGCAACAGAAGATTTCACAGCAGATGCTAATGATATTAAAGAAGCTATTAACCTCGCTATCGAATATGATGGTACAGCTCCAGATCCGGCAGATTATGGCATATGGGTTCCTGGTATCCCAGTTCTTATTGGTGACGGACTCGATGCAATCGGTTGTGCAGATTGGTTAAATGGTCTTATTCTTGATGGTATTGTAGCCGGTGTTGGTGCTGTACTTGGTTTCGTTCCTCAGATGTTAGTATTATTCTTATTACTTGCTATCTTAGAGGCTTGCGGATATATGGCACGTATCGCATTCATTATGGATAGAATCTTTAGAAGATTCGGTCTTTCAGGTAAGTCATTCATACCTATCCTTATTGGTACAGGTTGTGGTGTTCCAGGTATTATGGCTTCCCGTACAATCGAGAACGAAAGAGACCGTCGTATGACAATTATGACAACAACATTTATACCTTGTGGTGCTAAGACACCATTCATCGCTATGATTGCAGGTGCTATCTTCGGTGGTTCACCTTGGGTTGCAACATCAGCTTACTTCATCGGTATGGCAGCAATTATCGTATCAGGTATTATTTTAAAGAAGACAAAGTTATTCAGCGGAGATCCAGCACCATTCGTTATGGAACTTCCTGCATATCATATTCCAACAGTTGGCAACGTACTTAGAAGTATGTGGGAGCGTGGCTGGTCATTCATCAAGAAGGCTGGTACAATTATCCTTCTTTCTACAATCGTTGTATGGTTCACAACATACTTTGGATTTGCTGATGACGGATTCAGAATGTTAGCAGAAGATGAAATTGATATGAGTATTTTAGCTAAGATTGGTAATGCAATTGGCTGGATATTCACTCCACTTGGATGGGGTAACTGGCAGGCAGCCGTTGCTTCAATCACAGGACTTGTAGCTAAGGAAAATATCGTTGGTACTATGGGTATCCTTTATGGTGGTGGAGATGTATCTCCATATGCAGCACTTGCACTTGCATTTACTAAGTTAGCAGGTTTCTCATTCCTTACATTCAACCTTCTCTGTGCTCCTTGTTTCGCTGCAATTGGTGCTATTAAGAGAGAGATGAACAGTGCTAAATGGACTTGGATAGCAATTGGTTACCAGTGTGGATTTGCATATGTAGTATCACTTTGCATCTACAATATCGGAAGCCTTATCGCTGATGGAGTATTTAGTATCTGGACAGTTGTAGCATTTGTATTAGTAGCCGGTTTCCTTTATCTTTTATTCAGACCAACAAAGGAAGCGGAAGAATACAAGAAAGCAGCAGCTAACTAAGATTACTTCCTAATCATAATTATATAAGTGTTCAATCCGTCACTAAGTGGCGGATTGGATATATATTTTATTCATCAGATATAGCGGCAGATGTCAGAGTTGGTGTAAGAATGGAGGATTAATATGGGTACAGTAATCGTATTGGTGGTATTGGTGGTAATTGTAGCCGCTATTGTGTATACAATGGTTAAAGGCAAGAAGAATGGCAAACATTCATGCGGTGGAGATTGTGGTCATTGTGGAGGCTGCCACTAGGATAGGAGGCATTAATGCAGAAATACTATTCATGTGATAAAAATGCTTCTGAAGTAGTTGGCTATGAAAGAAGCGAAATGCAGAAGGACATAATTCTGCAAAGATTAAGAAACAGGGGATGCAGAATAACGAAACAGAGAATGATGCTTTTAGACATTATTCTTAATGAAGAATGTTCGTGCTGCAAAGAAATATATTATAAGGCATCAAAGCTTGATCCTAATATTGGAACAGCTACAGTATACCGTATGATTAATACACTTGAGGAGATTGGTGCTATTAACAGAAGAAATATGTACCGTGTATCGTGTGGAAGCGAATGTAATATGAACAACACATACACAGTTGAGTTTGACGATAATTCAGTAATCAATCTGTCAGCCAGCAAATGGAACCAGATAGTGCAGAAGGGTTTAACAGCTTGTGGTTACATAGACAGTAAGACAGTTAAGAGTATAACAGGAGGGCCATAATAATAATGTCCCTCCTGTTTTTGATAAAGTTTCTCAATTAATAAAAAATATGTGGTAAAACTAAAAAGTATGGTATAAGATAATACCTAAACAAAAATCAAAGTCAATTACGTCAGGCAGATGTTAATTGGGAATGGAGGATAAGATGAAAAACGTATTTAAGAAAATCGATGGAGTTAAGACAGGAATATTTGCAGCAGGTGTACTTTTTGGTACAGCAGGAATTAAGATATTATCAAGCCAGGATGCTAAGAAGGTATACACGAACTGTACAGCAGCAGTTCTTCGTGCTAAGAAGTGTGTAATGAAGACAGCAACAACAATTCAGGAGAATGCTGGTGATATCTATGCGGAGGCTAAGGCTATCAACGATGAGAGAGAAGCAGCAGAAGAAGTTGTAGATGATACAGTAGAATTAAACGAAGTATCAGAAGAAACAGAAAGCACAGAGCAGTAATAATATGCTGGAATAAGTGCTAAGAGGCAGAATATGAAATTTTATATTAAACACAGTATGACAGGACGTTTAAGAGTTCATATGGATATGAAGCATATGAGTTTTAAACAGGCAGATATATTAGAGTATTATATTAAAAATATAGAAACAGTGACTTCTGTCAAAGTATATGAAAAGACTTGTGATGCTGTTATAGAATTTAAAGGCGATAAAGCACAGATTATTAATGAACTTAAGCATTTTACATATTCACAGGTGGTAGTTCCTGAAGATGTGCTTAACAGTTCAGGAAGAGAGATGAATTCTTATTATCAGGACAAGCTGGTTAATAAGGTATTCTTAAGAGCAGCAAGTAAGCTGTTCCTCCCTATATCTGTAAGAAATGTTGTAACAACTGTAAAGTCAGTTAAATATATTGGCAGCGGTGTTAAGACATTGCTTAAAGGAAAGATGGAAGTACCTGTGCTAGATGCGACAGCAATCGGTGTTTCTATATTAAGAAATGATTTCAATACCGCAGGTTCTGTTATGTTCCTTCTTGGAATCGGTGAGATTATGGAAGAATGGACACATAAGAAGTCTGTAGGAGATCTTGCAAGGACTATGTCACTTAATGTAAGCAAGGTATGGCTTAAGACAGCCGATACAGAAGTATTAGTCCCTGTTAATGAGATAAAGAACGGTGATGAAATTATAGTTCATGTAAGTAATGTTATTCCATTTGACGGAGTTGTAGTTACTGGTGAAGCTATGGTTAATCAGGCTTCACTTACTGGTGAAGCAGTGCCGGTAAGCAAGAATACAGGAAGTGCTGTATTTGCAGGAACAGTTATTGAGGAGGGCGGACTCACAATAAAGGTTAAGCAGAGTGGCGGTAATAGTAAGTATGACAAGATTGTTAAGATGATTGAGGAGTCAGAGAAGCTCAAGTCTGGTCTTGAAAGCCAGGCTGAACATCTTGCGGATTCATTAGTTCCATATACATTAGGTGGAACAGCACTCACATATCTTCTTACAAGAAATGTAACAAAGGCATTATCAATACTTATGGTTGACTTCTCCTGTGCACTTAAGCTTGCTATGCCAATAACAGTATTGTCAGCAATAAGACAGGCTGGACAGAATGATATTACAGTAAAGGGTGGTAAGTTCTTAGAGGCAGTAGCCGCTGCAGATACTATCGTATTTGATAAGACAGGAACACTTACTAAGGCTGCACCAACAGTAAAATATGTATATTCATTTAGTGGTGATAGTGAAGATGAGCTTTTAAGAATGGCTGCCTGTATGGAAGAACATTTTCCACATTCTATGGCCAAGGCAGTTGTTGATGCAGCAGCTAAGAAGAACTTACGCCACGAAGAAATGCATACAAAGGTTGAGTATATAGTTGCACATGGTATATCAACTACTATAAATAATAAGAAGACTATAATAGGAAGCTATCATTTTGTATTTGAAGATGAAGGCTGTACTGTGCCTGAAGGCAGACAGGAAATGTTTGATAATCTTCCAGAAGAATATTCACACCTTTATCTTGCAATTGAGGATAAGCTTGCGGCGGTTATATGTATAGAAGACCCTGTAAGACCAGAGGCTAAGGAGGTAATTAGTTCACTTAAAGAGCTTGGAATATCTAAGGTTGTAATGATGACAGGAGATAGTGAACGTACAGCTAAGGCAATCGCAGGCAAGGTTGGTGTAGATGAATATTATTCAGAAGTACTCCCAGAAGATAAGGCTTCATTTGTTGAGAAGGAAAAAGCTGCCGGACGTAAGGTTATAATGATTGGTGATGGTATTAACGATTCACCAGCATTGTCAGCGGCAGATGTTGGTATTGCAATAAGTGATGGTGCTCAGATAGCAAGAGAGATTGCAGACATTACAGTTAGTGCTGATGATTTAGGGCAGATTGTATATCTTAAGGATTTAAGCAACAATCTTATTAAGAAGATTAACCGTAATTACAGAACTATAGTATCTTTCAACTCAGGACTTATAGCACTTGGTGTATTAGGTGTAATACAGCCAACAACATCAGCACTTTTACATAATACATCAACACTTTTCATCAGTATGAATAGTATGAAGAATATAACTTTAGCTGAGGAGCATAAGTAATAATCTTAAGCATAGAAATTTATAATGCCGCAAAGTATTACTTGTAAGAAGCAATAATCACAGAATATAAATTACTAAAAATTATAAAAAGGAACACACTAATTGATATATTTTATCATTTGGTGTGTTCCTTTTTTGCGTTATTGATATTATAATACTAATAAAGGTTAGGTTAGACTAACCTAATTATATTAAATATGAAGGAGAGAAAATTATATGTTTCTTACTGTAAAAGATTTAAAAAAATCATATGGCAGTACTTCTAATAAAGTAGAAGTTCTTAAGGGAATTAATTTTGAAGTTGAAAAAGGGGAAATATGCGTACTGCTTGGACCATCTGGTTCGGGAAAATCAACACTTCTTAATATAATAGGTGGAATAGATGATGCTGATTTGGGATATGTAAGCATTGATAGTGAAAAGACTAAAGATATGAAAGAAAAAGAGCTTACAAGATACAGAAGAAAGCACCTTGGTTATGTATTCCAGATGTATAATCTTATACCTAACCTTAATGTTAAGGAGAATATCGAGGTTGGTGCTTATCTTAGCGATTCACCGCTTGATATTAACGAACTGCTTAATACATTAGGGCTGTATGAGCACAGGCATAAGCTTCCTAACCAGTTATCTGGCGGACAACAGCAAAGAACTGCAATAGGCAGGGCTATTGTTAAAAATCCCGACATATTATTATGTGATGAGCCCACAGGAGCACTTGATTATCACACATCTAAGGAAATCTTAAAGCTTATTGAGGATGTCAACAAGAAATACGGCAACACAGTCATAATGGTTACACATAATGATGCTATCCAGAATATGGCTGACAGGGTTATCAAGTTAAGAGATGGACAGATAAGAGATAATATAGTTAATAACAGTAAGGTATCTGCCGCTGACCTTGAATGGTAGATTAAATATTATATAATGGGAGTTAGATATGAAAAATCCTTTAATTAAACGATTGCCAAGAGAATTTACTGGTGAAATTGCAAAATATATAGTCATATTTATATTTATGACAGCTGTTATAGGGCTTATAAGTGGTTTTCTTATAGCTGATGGAAGCGTGCTTGATACATATAATAAGAGTTTTGATAAATATAATGTAGAAGATGGTAATTTTGAATTGTATTCCAAGGCCGATGATAAGCTGATTGACAGGTTGGAAGAAGAAAATGTTACTATATATGAGAACTTCTATAAAGAAGAAACTTTAAAAGTACACAATAATGAGAAGTTAAGAGAAGACGACCAGAGCACAATACGTTTCTATATTAATAGAGATGATATTGATAAGGTTGATGTTATGGAAGGCAGACTCGCAGAGGATATTAACGAGATTGCATTGGATAGAATGTATTCTGTCAATAATAATATTAAAATCGGCGACATAATTAATGTTGGCACAAGGGCACTTAAAGTAACAGGTTATGTTGCATTATCTGATTACAGCTGTCTTTTCTCGAACAACTCAGATACAATGTTTGACTCTTTAAAATTCGGTGTTGGTGTAGTGTCAGAGAGCTGTTTTGATATGTATGATGATACACATATTCATTATGTATATTCGTGGAAATATGATAATAAGCCTGCAGACGATATAGAAGAAAAAGAGATGGCAGATGATTTTATGAAAGTAATATCTAATAATGCTATACTTACTAATTATATTCCAGGATATCTTAATCAGGCGATACATTTTACCGGTGATGATATGGGAAGCGACAGGGCTATGATGATAGTTCTTTTATATGTTGTTATAGCTATTATGGCATTTGTATTTGCAGTTACAACTAATAATACAATATTCAAAGAAGCTAATGTTATCGGTACTTTAAGAGCTTCGGGATATACAAGGGGAGAGCTGTTGTTACATTATATTCTTCTACCGATTATTGTTACATTAGCAGGTGCACTTGTCGGTAACATATTAGGATATACATGGTTTAAGGATATATTTGTAGATACATATTATCAGAGTTATTCGCTTACAACTTATACAACACTTTGGAATGGTGAAGCATTTGTATTAACAACAGTTGTTCCATTTATAATAATGGTAGTGATAAATGTATTGCTCATAGGTTACAGGCTTCGTCTTTCACCACTTAAGTTCTTAAGAAAGGACTTGGCTGTAAGACAGAAGAAGAAAGCTGTGCATTTGCCAGGATTCAAGTTCTTTAACAGATTTCGTTTAAGAATAATTATACAGAATATGCCAAATTACATTACATTATTTGTGGGTATATTATTTGCCAATATACTCCTTCTGTTCGGTATTATGATGACCCCGCTTCTTGACCATTACCAGAATGAGATACAGGACAAACTTATAGCTAAACATCAGTATGTATTGAAAGTTCCGGTCGAGGTGGATAATGAGGCCGCAGAGAAATACTGTGTCAGGACACTTTCAACACTTGAGGGACGTTTAAAGAGTGAAGATGTATTGATATACGGAATTGCTGATGACAGCGAATATGTTGACATTAACAGTAGTGAGCTTAAAGATGGTGAAGTGTATGTGTCACACGGCTATGCTGAAAAGTTCAAGATTAATAAGGGTGATAAGATAACGCTCAAAGAGAAATATGAGGACAAAGAATATACATTTACAGTTAAGGATATGTATGATTATCCATCAGCATTTGCAGTATTTATGGATGAAGGATATTTTAAAAATCTATTCGACAAAGAGGATGATTACTATTCAGGCTACTTATCATCAGAGAAGCTTGATATTGATGAGAAATATATTGCAACAGAGATTACAATTGATGATTTAACTAAGGTTTCAAGACAGCTTGACCGTTCTATGGGGGAAGTATTTGGAATTATTAAAGTCTTTGCAGTTGTATTATTTGCAGTATTAATGTTCTTGTTAACTAAGCTTATTGTTGAGAAGAATTCGACATCAATCTCTATGGTTAAGATATTAGGCTATTCCAACAGTGAGATAAGCAGGCTGTATGTCACCTCAACAACAATAGTGGTTGTCATATCAGTTGTTATCAATATTGCATTATCAGTTGTAATTATGAATAGCCTGTTCAGGGTATTTATGGAGAAAATGTCCGGCTGGATTTCCTGCTACTATGCACCATATCTGTTCGTAGTTATGTTCGTGCTGAATATCGGTGTGTATGCTCTGATTTCAGTATTTATGATGTATAAGATAAAGAAGATACCTATGGATGAGGCATTAAAGAATGTAGAGTAATAAAAAGCTGTCCTGTTTAATGAATTGGATAAAGTGAGCAGATATAATTAGCTCATATTAATCTAATCATTAAACAGGACAGTTTTTTATTTATAATTAAGATGTTTTCTTTTGATTTTCTTTAAAATCCTGAATTTCTTGAAATTTTTTATATTTAATTCTTGAAATTTTTCTCAAATCCTGAATTTCAGAAAAATTACAGCTATAACCGCAGTCTTGTAGTTAAGCCGCATATTCTGAGTCACCAAAGAAGTCATTGTACCATACAAGGAACATATATACTGTCCAGATTTTTCTTGAATTATCTGCCTTGCCTTCTTTATGTTCATCAAGATACTTAACAAGCTCATCTGTGTTGAAGTACTTGTTAGCAGCTTCGCTTGTGAAAGCTTTTTTAATCATATTGTAATATTTCTCGTCCTTTAACCATATTCTGATTGGCACTGGGAAACCAAGCTTCTTCTTCTCAGCAACCATATCAGGAAGATATTGGTTAGCAGCTTTACGCATAGCGTATTTAGTATTAGATTTATTAACTTTGTACTTAGTTGGGAGAGTTCTTGCTACATTGAATACTTCCTTATCAAGGAAAGGAACTCTTACTTCAAGGCTGTGTGCCATACTCATCTTATCAGCCTTAAGAAGAATATCACCGATAAGCCAGAAGTTAATATCTATATACTGCATTTTAGTTACATCATCTTTATCTTTAACTTTGTCATAAAATGGCTTAGTAAGTTCTTTATGGTTATACTTTCCAGTAGGGTTCTTTAATATCTTGGCACGTTCTTTTTCGTTGAACATAAATGCGTTACCGATAAAGCGTTCTTCAATATCCTTGCTTCCTCTTATAAGGAAATTCTTGCCCTTGAACTTAAATGGAACAGCCTGTGCAGCATTGGCAAGACACTTGCGGAGTCCCTTTGGAAGCTTTCTATAGCCTGCTGTATCAAGAGGTTCTTTGTAAATGTTATATCCGCCAAAGAACTCATCAGCACCCTCGCCTGACATTGAAACCTTAACATACTTAGAAGCAGTCTGGCTTACAAAGTAAAGGGCAATAGCAGCAGGGTCAGCTAAAGGCTCGTCCATATGATACTGGATTTTAGGGATAGCTGCCCAGTATTCTTCACTTGATACAAGCTTAGAATAATTGTCTATCTGGATTTTCTCAGATAAGGCTTTAGCGTAATCTATCTCGTTATATTTTTCGTAGTCAAATCCAACTGTAAATGTCTTGTCACCATTAAATGTAGCGGCAACATAGCTTGAGTCAACACCGCTTGAAAGGAATGAACCAACCTCAACATCACTAATCTTGTGGTGTTCAACTGAGTCGTGCATAGCATCGTCAATCTCTTTGACGAATTCATCTAAAGACTTGCTCTCATCAGCTTCAAATGTAGGCTCCCAGTATCTTTTTATGTTGATTTCTCCATTATGGAAAGTAAAGCAGTGACCTGGCATAAGCTTGTATACACCTTTAAAGAATGTTTCAGGAAGCACTGAATACTGGAATGTGAGGTAATTTTCAAGAGCAACATCATTAACTTCCTTCTTATATGCAGGGTGTGCCAATATGCTCTTAATCTCAGAACCATATATAATGTTGCCGTCAACTACAGTGTAGTAGAAAGGCTTAATTCCAAAGAAATCCCTTGCACCAAAGAGAGTTTCCTTCTCACTGTCCCATATAACAAATGCAAACATACCACGAAGCTTATTTAACATATCTTCACCGTATTCTTCATAAGCGTGAATAAGAACTTCTGTATCAGAGTTGTTCGCAAATATATGCCCCTTTTCAATAAGGTCTTTTCTTAAATCCTGATAATTATATATCTCACCATTAAATGTGATAACAATCTTTTTATTTTCGTTGAACATAGGCTGGCTTCCGTTATCAAGGTCGATGATTGAAAGTCTTCTAAAGCCCATATAAGCCTTGTCGTCTATATACTGACCGGCACTGTCAGGTCCTCTGTGGATGATTTTATTCATCATATCAGTAAGTACATCCTTACCATTTTCAAGGTATCCTGTAAATCCAGCAAATCCGCACATATTACAAAACCGTCCTTTCTTAAATGTGATTTATTACTATAATCCTTTAAAATACAGGCACAATAAAACCTGCATATTAATAATGTTTACACGAATATTACAACATATACGGCAGTATTTAGAATAACAGCCACCGTAAATGGCAAACCCTATGTAAATCAATTATGTAATTATAGCAAACTGGGATATTTAATACAAGATAATTGTTATGGCAAAACAGGCATTTACAAAGTAATAAAAATATTTTATAATTGTAGGCAAATTTTAATAATAGCTTGGATATAGTTCCAATATTAAATGCACAATATGGAGGATTAGTAATGGAAAAGATTAAGATGACAACACCACTCGTTGAGATGGATGGAGATGAGATGACAAGAGTATTGTGGAAGCTTATTAAGGAAGAACTGCTTTTACCTTATGTAGACCTTAATACAGAGTATTATGATCTTGGACTCGTCCATCGTAATGAAACTAATGATCAGGTTACTGTTGACTCAGCAGAAGCAACTAAGAAATATGGTGTTGCTGTCAAGTGTGCTACAATCACTCCTAATGCAGCAAGAGTTAAGGAATATGACCTTAAGGAAATGTATAAAAGCCCTAATGGAACAATCAGAGCAATATTAGATGGTACTGTATTCAGAGCACCTATTATTGTTAAGGGTGTTGAGCCATATGTTAAGACTTGGAAAAAGCCTATCACAATAGCAAGACACGCTTATGGTGATGTATACAAGGCATCAGAGATGAAGATTCCAGCAGCTGGCAAGGCAGAGCTTGTATACACAGATGAGCAGGGTAACGAATCAAGAGAGCTTATTCATAACTTTAAGGGGGCAGGAATTATTCAGGGTATGCATAACCTTAACGATTCTATTGAGAATTTTGCAAGAAGCTGCTTTAATTTTGCACTTGAAACTAAGCAGGATCTCTGGTTTGCAACTAAGGATACAATCTCTAAGAAGTACGATCATACATTTAAGGATATATTCCAGGATATATATGATAAGGATTATGCTGATAAGTTCAAGGAAGCAGGAATTGAGTATTTCTATACATTAATAGATGATGCAGTTGCAAGAGTTATCCGTTCAGAAGGTGGATATATCTGGGCATGCAAGAACTATGATGGTGACGTTATGTCAGATATGGTTGCAACAGCATTTGGTTCATTATCAATGATGACATCAGTTCTGGTATCTCCACAGGGATATTATGAATATGAGGCTGCTCATGGAACAGTTCAAAGACATTATTACAAGCACCTTAAGGGAGAAGAAACATCTACTAACCCTATTGCTACTATATTTGCATGGACAGGAGCTTTAAGAAAGAGAGGAGAACTCGACTCACTTCCAGAGCTTTCAAAGTTCGCAGATACACTTGAAAAGGCTTGCATCAAGACAGTAGAAGATGGTAAGATGACTAAGGATTTAGCACTTATTACTACATTAGGTAATCCTGTAACACTTAATACACAAGGTTTTATTAAGGCAGTTAAGGAGACACTTGAAAGTCTTTTATAATTGTGCCAATAAAGGGTATTATTATATAGGATATTATATATAGAAGTGTTGGATTTCACTTGTGATATCTATAGATATTCGTATGAATTGAGGATTTTGAATGAAGTTTAAGTTTGAGGTTAAAGATCTTTTTAAACTCCCCAATATTTTATGTTATATAAGAATTGCACTGGTTCCGTTGTTTGTATATCTTTATTTTACGGCAGAAGAACCAGTGGATTATTATGTTGCGACACTTGTTGTAATGCTTTCGGGGATAACAGATTTTCTTGATGGGCAGATAGCAAGACGTTGTAATATGATAACTGATTTGGGTAAGATTATTGATCCGGCAGCAGATAAGCTTATGCAGCTTGCAATGTTAGTTACTCTGGCTATTAATATTCCATATATGTGCATACTTGCTGTATATCTTATTGTCAAAGAGGTAGTTATGGCACTTATGGGTCTTGTAGTTATGAAAAGGGCGAATAGGAGATTAGATGGTGCTAAATGGTATGGCAAGGTATGTACAGCAGTATTGTATGTGTGTATGCTTGCTTTAGTTGCATTTCCGCATATGCCGGTTAATCTTCAATATGTTATAATGATAGTGTGTGCAGCAGTATTGACATTTGCATTTATTATGTATATAAGAATATATATAATAATGTTAAAAGATAACCATTATGGTAATGATGAAAGAAAGTTGTATTAATATGTATAATATATTTGATATTACATTTAGGGAAATGAATGTTAACCAGTTAGCGGTATGGTTTTTTATATATAGTTTTTTTGGCTGGGCTATGGAATGTATAGTCATAAGAAAACAGCTTGGATATTGGGAGAACAGGGGTTTTGCCAAGCTTCCGTTCTGCGTTATATATGGCTTTGGCGTGTTTATAGCATTTCATATATTTGCACCAATTGAGGGTAATTACCCTGCTTTATACGTTGCTGGTGCTATATGTGCGACAATATTTGAGTATATGACAGCAAGACTTATGCAGAAGCTTTTTGGTGAAGTATGGTGGAATTACGACCATCTAAGATTTAATTATAAAGGAATAATATGCCTTCAAAGCACTCTTGGCTGGGGGTTATTAGCAGTTCTTATATTTAGTGTATTCAATAAAATGGTAGAACGTGTTGTATTCAGTATGGATATGAGGGTAACTACAGTGTTATCAATTGTGCTTGTTATATCATATGTTGTGGATTTCTCTTACCATTTTACTAAGAGAATTGCTAATAAGAAAATGGAAAGTGTAGTTGCACAGGCTTCAAGTGCTGGCAGCCTTCAGAGGTTTTTTCATAGATAATCAGCGGGGTGGACAATGTTAGAAAGTCTTAAGAATAATGTCAGGCTGCTTCGCAGGAGCAAACGACACGTAATTCTGTTTGAACTGACATATAAGTTACTGGCAGTAGCAGTTATATATCCTATATTAACTGCCGCCATTAATCTTTGTATGAAGGTTGCAGGAATCAGATATTTAACAAATGAATATATTGTAAAGGCACTGACAAACCCTGTTGTTATTATAGCTTTGTTTACAGGCATTATACTGTTTGTCGGTTACTGCATTTACGAGATGGCATATTTGGCTGTGTGCTTTGAAACTAAGAGAAAAGGTAATAACGCATCTATAATTGATAATATATATAATGCGTACCTGCGTCTTAAAAATTTAATCCGAATTCAAAGCATACCGCTTTTTTTATTTTTCTTTATTTCGATTATATTTATAAATGTTACGATTGTCGCTAATCTTATATATTCAGATACATTGAGCAATCTTATCGGAAGTACGATGAGAAGAAACAGGTATATGATATATATGCTTGTGGCAATAGTTATGGTTCTTATATATTATTATGTTATAAGAGGAATTTTCTCATTTAATATATATATGATGGAGGGGAAGAATTTCAGACAGTCATATAAGAAAAGCTCACAGATTGTAAGAAATAACAGATTAAGGGTAATTATGTCTGTTATTGTATATAATCTTGCAATATTTGTAGCTATAGCAGTGTTCTATACAGTTATTTCGCTTATACTTATAGGTGGTGTTAAGCTGTTGGATATGGCTTATCTTGGAAGTGCGGTATATTTATCAGTTCTTAGGGAATTGAGGGCCGGTGTGAAGATTTTTCTTGTGTTTATATCAATACCTTGTTCATTCTCAATGATTTCATATATGTATTATAAATATTCCGATCTGGATGATATTGAATTTGAATTCGTGGATATTGACGAAGGTTCAGCAAGGGTCAACAGGATAATATATGCAGTTGTGCTGGCATTATCCATAGTGCTTGATATTATATATATAATTGGGTCATTTAATAATAATCCGTTTGAGAGAGTGGCTATATTCCACAATACGGATATAACTGCCCACAGAGGTGCTTCAGTAGATGCACCTGAGAATACTCTTGCGTCATTCAGTAAGGCAATTGAAGATATGGCTGATGTTATAGAGTTAGATGTCCAGATGACCAAAGACGGCTATATTGTTGTTATGCATGATACATCAGCATACAGGACTACAGGTGTTCTAAAGAATATTACGGAGCTTACTTTAAGAGAAGTTAAAAGACTTGATGCCGGGTATTGGTATTCAGAGGAGTACAAGGGCGAGAAAGTTCCAACACTTGAAGAAGTATTGCAGCTTGCCAAAGGAAAGATTAAACTTAATATAGAGATTAAAACGGCGGATAACAGTGATGAGGTAGCAAAGAAGGTTGTAAAGCTTATACAGAAATATTCAATGCAGGATTCGTGCGTTATCACCTCATTTGATTATAGTGCATTGCAGGCTGTTAGGTCTTATGATGAGGACATAGAAGTCGGGTATATATTATCGGTGGCTTATGGAAAGTTCTATGAGATAGATGACGTGGATTTCTTTAGCGTAAATGCTTCATTCCTTACTAAGAGAGTTGTTGATGCTATTCATAATTCAGGAAAGCAGGTATATGCGTGGACTGTTAATAATGACGTTTCTATAAAGAATCTTACTAATAAAGGTGTTGATAATATAATAACTGACAAACCTGTAACGGCAAGAGAGGTTATATATTCAAGAGATACAAGTGAGACATTGATTAATATGATAAAGTATGTATTTAACCAGTGATTAGCTTGGTAACATATATGCGTAAATGTACGCGGAAACGGGGGTCTATATGTTAAGAGGTATAGGTACATCTAAGGGAATTGGTATAGGAAAAGCACTTATTATCCATAAGTGTAAGAATGCTATCAGCCGTGTTAAGATTAATGATACAGAAGCTGAGGTTGATAAGTTCAATGAGGCTGTGGAAAAGTTCATACAGGAAACTAATGAGCTTGTGGATAAGTTGTCACAGAAGCTTAATGGTGATGATAAGAATGCTCTTGTATTAAAAAATCAGGAATATCTTATAAGAGATCCTGAGTTTACCAGTGGTGTAATAAGTGCTATAACTAATGACAAGCTTAATGCAGAAGCAGCGGTTGAAGATACCTGTGAGATGTTAAAGAACATATTCTTAAGCTTTAACAATGATACGATGACACAGAGAGTAGCCGATATTGAAGATATGAAACAGCGTCTTATAGCAATAATGCAGGGACAGAAGCATATTGATCTTACTAAGCTTTCTGATAATACTGTTATTATTGCCGATGAAATCCATCCATCTATGACAGCTAATATGGATACAGAGCATATTGCCGGTATTATATCAGAGAAAGGTGGAGATACATCACACGCTTCAATTCTTGCAAGAGCATTAGAAATCCCTGCTGTATTAAGTGTTAAGGATATATGCAGTAAAATAGCAGAGGGTGAGGAGGTTATAGTTGATGGAGCTTACGGCGAAGTATTCGTCAATCCTACACCTATAACTCTTAAGATATATAATAAAAAGAAAAAAGCATATGATGAAAGAGTTAAGGAACTTAAGAAATATATAGATAAACAGACTGTTACCAGGGATGGCAGAAAAGTAATGCTTGCTGCTAATATAGGCAATGCTGATGAGGCTGCTAAAGCTGTAAAGGCTGGAGCTGAGGGTGTCGGACTTTTCAGGACGGAATTCTTATTTATGAACAAGCAGGCACTCCCAACAGAGGAGGAGCAGTATAACGAATATAAGAAAGCAGCAGTTGTGCTTGATGGCAGACAGCTTACGATAAGAACGCTTGATATTGGCGGAGATAAAGATATTCCTTATATGGGACTCACAAAGGAGTTAAATCCATTTCTTGGATACAGGGCCATAAGGTTCTGCCTTGACAGGGTAGATATATTTACAACCCAGTTAAGGGCTGTATTAAGGGCAAGTGCATATGGCAATATAAGAATTATGATTCCTATGATAACTTCTGTTACAGAGGTGCAGGCAGTTAAGAAGATTATAAATGGTATATGCAGGGATCTGGACAAGAAAGACATTAAGTATGATAAGGACATAAAGATAGGTATTATGATAGAGACACCAGCCGCAGCAATAATGGCAGATGTACTGGCACATGAGGTTGATTTCTTCTCAATCGGTACGAATGATTTGACACAGTATACACTTGCTGTTGACAGAGGCAATGAGAATGTTGCTTATCTTTACTCTGCACTCAATCCAGCCGTTATACGAAGTATTAAACACATAATTGAGTGTGCACATAATGCAGGTATAGAAGCAGGAATGTGCGGAGAAGCGGCGGCAGATGAAAGAATGATACCACTTCTTCTTAATTTTGGACTTGATGAGTTCTCTGTTACAGTGAGCAGGGTGCTTGAAACTAGAAAAGAGATAGCTTCGTGGAGCAGTAAGGAAGTAAAAGAGATAACAGAAAATGTTATGAATTATTCGGAAGAAAAGGAAGTATCTAACTATCTTAGCGACTGCATAGCAAAATAATAGATTATTATATAATAAATGCTTTGTGATGATTGATATGTTAAGACATCTGCTTCTGGCATAATAGAATTAATTGGAGGAAAATATGGCATTATATGATACAGATGACGAGCAGGAAAAGGTTGTACTTGTCGGCGTAGAGTTAAATCCTCTTGACGACTGCGAGAAGTCGTTAGAGGAGTTAGCAGAGCTTGCTAAGACTGCCGGAGCGGTCACAGTAGGAAAGATGATACAGCCGCGTGACAGCTTCCACCCTGCAACATATATTGGTAAGGGTAAGCTTGAAGAATTAAGGCTTATGATAGATGAGCTTGGTGCAACAGGAATAATATGTGATGATGAGCTGTCTCCAGCACAGTTAAGAAATCTTGAAGATGTTCTTAATACTAAGATTATGGACAGAACAATGGTTATTCTTGATATATTTGCCGCAAGAGCTTCATCAAGTGAAGGTAAGATACAGGTTGAGATGGCACAGTTAAAATACAGGTCAACAAGACTTGCAGGACTTGGAACAACACTCTCAAGACTTGGTGGTGGAATAGGAACAAGAGGACCGGGCGAGAAGAAGATAGAAACAGACAGGCGAATAATAAGGGATAGGATTGCTCATTTGTCAGGTGAGTTAAAGGAGATTAAGAGCCACAGAGATGTGCAAAGACAGAACAGACAGGACAGTTCTACACCGGTTGCGGCTATAGTAGGTTATACTAACGCGGGTAAGTCAACACTTCTTAACAGGCTGACCGATGCAGGTGTATTATCTGAGGACAAGCTGTTTGCAACACTTGATCCTACAACGAGGGCACTTACACTTCCTAACAAGGAAAAAGTGCTTATGACAGATACTGTTGGATTTATCAGAAAGCTTCCACATAATCTTATAGAGGCATTTAAGAGTACACTTGAGGAAGCGAAATATGCAGATATGATAATTCACGTTGTGGACTGCTCTAATGATGATTACGAAAGACATATGGCAACAGTATATGAGACATTGAAGCAGTTAGATGTAGGTGATAAGCCGATAATTACACTTTTTAATAAATGTGATAAATACGGCGAACTTCCTATACTCAAGGACAGCAAAGCAGATTATGTTGAGAATATTTCAGCCAGGACAGGCATGGGAATAGATGAATTTCTGGAAGATGTGCAGGATATTATATTAAAGAGCAGAATTAGAATAGAAAGAGTATTTCCTTACAGCGATGCAGGCAAAATCCAGCTTATAAGAGAATACGGACAGCTTGAAAGTGAGGAATACACACAGGAGGGCATAAGTGTCAAAGGATATGTGCCAGCCTGGGTAGGAGGCAAACTATGAATTTAATTGCACTTGTTGATAAAAAATGGGGAATAGCTAATAAAGGAAGAGAACTTGTTGATATTCCAGAGGATAAGAAGCTGTTCCGTGAAGAAACTTATGGAAAAGTTGTTATTATGGGAAGAAAGACATTAGAAGCACTTCCTAACCAGTCAGCACTTGTTGGAAGAAAGAATATTGTTCTTACAAGAAATAAAGATTATGAAGCTAAAGACGTATGTTTATGCCATAGTGTTGAAGATGTGCTTGAGAAGGTAAAAAATGTGGATAGTAAGGATGTATATGTCATCGGTGGTGGACAGATATACAAAGAATTCCTTCCATATTGTGATACAGCACATATAACAAAGGTCGATTATACTTACGAAGCTGATACCTATATAAGTGATTTCGATAAGCTTAAAGACTGGAGAATTACAGGACAGAGTGATGAACATACATATTTTGATATATGTTATGAGTTTGTAAGGTATGAAAGAAAGGGTAAGGCTGATGAAATGCCAGAATAAAAAGAAAAATGTAAAGCGTGCTGTGGCTGGTATAATATTTCTTTCCGTAATAGCAATAATATTATCGGCATATGGCGTTACACAAATGTATGCTTCTCCAGAGAAAAAAGCTTTAAAAACGATGTTGAAATCTGGAGAACTTTTACAAAGCACAGTTGAAAAATATATAAACAACATAGATGTAAGTGCCAATAACTATACTGGAAAAATTAATATATCGGAGTTGATATATGATAATACTGATTATATGCAGGGTAAGAATAGTGCAGAATATACCATTACAGCTAATATCGATAATAATGGAATAAATGTAGTTATACCTGAATTGACTAATGATACATTTTTAATATCTAAAGCTGATATATCAAGATATATTAATATAGATGCAGATCAGCTTAAGCCTGTTTTAAAAGCTGCATTAGCTGACTTTGTGAAGGGCTATGAAGTTATGGCAATGGATTGCGTGAATACAGTCAGCGAAACAGGAAAACACACTTATAATATTAATATAGATGAAACAGCTTTAGTTAATGGCTTTAATACATTTGTGGATGAATTATATAAAGATTCACAGGTTCTTCCATATATTTCGTTGTTAAATGTATATGGCATAAAAAAGGACAGTATTAAATCTGAATTTGCCACGGAAGTAAAGGACTGCAATGTAGTGCTTGATATAGAGGCTGACAGGGATAATAACCTTGTAAAGGTGAGTGCTGTAGTATATTACAATCAAAACGCTGTCTGTAATATGGTTATTGATTTTGATGGACTGGATAATATGACGCTATATATTATGGCTGAATATTCACAGGCTGAATATGTGAATTCGGTAATACAGATAGATATGCAAAGTGATAATGTAATAGGAGTGTCAGCCGATGCAGATATACATTTTATGAATCACAGTTTAAAGCTTAAGGCATCAGGAAATATTAATATCCAATAAGTCTTTGCAAAATAATTATTTTACATTTCTGTAACCAATCCTGAAAAAAGCGTACTCTATAAGTGAAAGCTTTCAAAAAGAAATAATTAAGGACGATTTAATAAAGTGTGCAGCGAAGAAAAAATAATTGATTTAATAGCAAACAGAGATGAATCTGGAATGCGTGAATTAATGGAGCGGTATCAAAGACCATTAATGAAGCTTGCAATGAATATGCTTGACAGTGAGGAAGATGCAAGAGAATGTGTTAATGATACGTTTTATGAAGTATGGAAATCAGTTCCAGATAACAGACCGCAATATTTGTTTGCATATTCAGCTACTATATGCAGACATATAATCTGCAAGAGAATAGACCATGACAATGCATTAAAAAGAAGCTCTAATGTTATAGAACTTACAGCCGAGATGGAACAGTGTATCGGCAAGCCTGATAAAGCACTTGAGGGTGATGAACATATGGTAGGAGAATTGATTAATACATTTCTTAAAACATTGGATACTGATAAGAGAAATATATTTATCAAAAGATACTGGTATTCACAACCTGTTAAAGTTATATCAAAAGAACTTGGAAAGAGCGAAAGTTCAGTTAAGGTTGCACTGCACAGATTAAGGAAAGATTTAAAGAAGCTTTTGGAAAGTGAGGGCGTTTTGGTATGAATGGTGAGAAATTATTTAAGTCAATGAACAATATTAATCAGGAGTGGATTGAGCAGGCAAAGCCAGCTAATAAGCCTGTCATAATGAGAACCAGATCAAAAATATATAGAAATATAGCAGCAGCGGCAGCCGCAGTGATTGCAATCTCGGGATTAACTTACACTGGTGTATACGCGTACCAGAAGTATCTTGTCCCAAAGAGTAATGTCAATTTTGAATCTCATATAAGCGGGGATAGTTCGGTTAATGTCTATAATACAGGTAATGTTACATCTACAGAAGAATCTAATGTTGACGTGGAATGGGGAAAATATGTTGCTAATGGTGGAAGATTTTATATTGAACTGACTATAAAGTCAAAAGACGGAAGTCCGATTATACCTAATGATGATACCTTAAGTCCAATAATTGGTACATTTGATTTTGCAGATACTGTAATAAAAATAAGTGATGAAACAGACCAGTTCAAATCAACAGGTACATTATACCATCTTAATTATAATGGTATGTCAGATGATGGTTCAGAAATATATGCAGAATTAATATATGTTAATGCTGATTCAAGAGATATTGTTAATCATAACATTTCGATTGATGTTAAGGATCTTAAGTGTACGTACAGAAATGGTGAAGATAATAAAACAAGAGAAACCAGAACCTTAGCAACAGGGGAGTGGTCTTTTGAAACAGTTCTTAAGAGTAGCAGCACAGGTGTGCTTAGTACAACTCCTAATATATCGGTTACATCATCTTGTAATGCAGACCAGACTATCAATATAGATACACTTAAATGTGATGGATTCGTACTTGATATATATGGAACAGGAAATGCAGACTTTAAGTGGTTTGGCATGAGTGGTAAATATGCACCTGTAGTACATCTTAAAGATGGCACAGTTGTTAGTATTGACAACAAAACTTCTGATTTAAGTGCCAAAGCAGGTATTATGCATATATCATTTGCATTAAAACAGGTTATCAGTGTTGATAATATTGCATCTATTGAGTGGCATGGTGTAACAATATATTCAGCAGAATAATAAACTATAATTAATAACTACAGCTCCTAAAATGTAAAATAACCTAAAATAAACCCTTCAAAAGTAAGACACTGTTTCTGACTTTTGGAGGGTTTTAAATGTTTGTTAATTAAATAGCAATCTGTTATGAATATACAATGTATGTGCTGTAGCGGAATCTTCTTAAACGCTGTTCCATTTTAATAGCATTTAAGAGAATACGGTAAGCACCGACCTGGACTTTATAATAGCCGTCCTCATATATTATAAATGCAGGAAATCCGTCAATTAAAAGTGAATTTAACATTCTGTCGGCATTATCCTTGTTGCGGTATGCGCCAACCTGTACACGGTAAAGTGCTTCATTTTCTGTGTCATAATCATTATTGTCACAAGGACATTGTGGCATAATATTTGAACTACTGACAGGGACAGAAAACACCTCGTTATCAGGTGGGATGGAATTAACCATAGCTGTGCTGTCAATTGGGGCAGAAGCAGTTCTGCCAGAGTTATTCATTTGGCTGTTGCTGCTATTATTGTTGTTACTATTGTTGTTGCTATTATTATTGTTGTCAGTGCGATTGCTTTTATTGGAAGTGGTATTTCCGGGCCTGCCTGATGGTATGCTTTCTAATATTCCGTCTGCGATTGCCTGTGCAATGCTGTCGAATTCTTCATCAAATAGATAATTGTCTTTATCGTTGTTAATAAATCCAGCTTCAACAAGAACGGCTGGCATTTTGGTACGTTTAAGGACAACAAGGTTTTTGCGTTCGTCTACACCAAGATTTTTAAAGCCAGCATCTTCAAGCTGGTTATTAATATTTCTTGCCACCTCAGCCTTTAAACCAGTATCGCTGTATACAAGGGTTTCAACGCCCGAATACTGGTTAGGATTTTCTGAGGAATTGCGGTGTATTGATACGAAAAGGTCGGCACCGGAATTATTCGCATCGGTTGCTTTCTTAAATGGAGTTTCGTATTCGTCAGTAGTTCTTGTGTAATATACATCTATGCCATTTTTTTTAAGTATGTCACCGACAGCTAAAGTAAGGTCGAGAGTGTCATCTTTTTCCTGTCTGCCCTTATATACAGCACCGGGGTCGCTTCCACCGTGTCCAGCATCAAGGGCGATTCTATAATCAGCCATAAATCCTCCTAAAGGAAATATCAGTTTATTTTATTCATAAAATTTCATAAAGATACATATAATAATCAAAAATATAATGAATAATATAAGAGGAATTAGATTATGGTGTATGTACATACAATGGAAACTCCTGCCGATGCAATAGATAAAGGGAAAATGCGCATTAACGTATATGATAAACAGCAGGGCACACCATTGGCAGATGCAAGGATTTCACTTGCATATACAGGAAATCCTGAAAGAATTATCAATGAGATAACTACTGACTCAGAAGGAGCAGTTAATCTTGATGATCTTCTCACACCGCCGGTGGAGTATAGTATGGAACCAGGTGAGAACCAGCCATTTTCGGAATACACTATTGATGTTAATGCAGATGGTTACGAGGAGATTAATATATCCGGTATTGATGTATTCTCAGGGGAAACAAGTATTCAGAATGTGTATTTGAATGAGGATAACAGGGAGATTCCTGAGAATAATATTGTAATTCCAGTTAATACGCTGTATGGCAGCTATCCTGCCAAGATACCAGAGACCGAGATTAAGCCGGTACGCCAGTCGGGGGAGATTGTGTTAAGCCGCGTTGTAATACCAGAAACAATAGTTGTGCACGATGGTGTTCCTACAGACTCCACAGCACTTGATTATTATGTGAGGTACAAGGATTATATTAAAAATGTAGCGAGCAGTGAAATATATTCGACATGGCCAAGACAGACGTTGGAAGCTAATATTTTAGCAATTATGTCCTTTACATTAAACAGAGTGTATACAGAGTGGTACAGAAACCAGAATTACAACTTTACGATAACCTCATCAACTGCATTTGACCACAAATGGGTCAACGGACGTAATATATTTGAAAGTATTTCACAGGTTGTGGATGAAATATTTGATAATTATCTGTCAAGACCGAATGTAAAACAGCCGATATTAACACAGTATTGTGATGGAAAGAAATCGAGCTGTCCTGACTGGATGACACAATGGGGAAGTAAATATCTGGGTGATCAGGGATATTCCTCAATAGATATATTAAGATATTATTATGGAGATAATATGTACATTAATACGGCTGAACAGATACAGGGTATTCCGTCATCGTGGCCCGGTGCAGATCTTGATATAGGCTCATCAGGGCAGAAGGTAAGGCAGCTGCAGGAACAGCTTAATCTTATAGGGGATTATTACACAGCAATACCGGCACTGACGGTTGACGGGATATATGGAGAGCGTACAGCGGAGGCAGTAAGGCAGTTTCAGAGAATTAATAATATGCCGCAGACTGGTGTTGTGGATTTCCCAACATGGTACAGAATATCGGACAGATATGTAAGGCTGTCAGGAATTGCAGAGCTTAATTGAAAATTTCTGCAATTATTTTCATAATTATATAAAATATTAGTTGACAGCTATAATTATTAGTGATACACTCTAATAGTTGTTAAACAAAGCAGAGTATCCACTCTCACCTTAGCGCAATCGGGCGACTTGGGTTTATATTTTTAAGAATGTGCATGATAAACAGCAATTAAGATGCATTATGATTAAAAAGTGGATAGTCTGACTATCCACTTTTTTTGATTTTGGAGGTGCACTACTATTAGCGAATTAATGATTAACGAGCAGATCCGTGATAAGGAAGTTCGTGTTATTGGAGAAGAAGGACAGCAGCTTGGAGTTATGTCTCCTAAGGATGCTATGAAACTGGCAAGAGAGGCAGAGGTTGATTTAGTAAAGATTGCCCCATCTGCAAAGCCACCTGTATGTAAGCTTGTGGATTATGGCAAGTATAAGTATGAACTTGTCAGAAAAGAGAAGGAAGCTAAGAAGAAGCAGAGAACAATAGAAGTCAAAGAAGTTCGTTTGTCACCTAACATAGATGTTAATGATTTGAATACTAAGTGTAATTCGGCAAGAAAGTTCATCGAGAAAGGCGATAAAGTAAAGGTATCTTTAAGATTTAGAGGCCGTGAGATGGCACATATCGATTCCAGCAAGCATATATTAGAAGATTTTGCTGAGAAGTTAAGTGATATTGCAGTAGTAGACAAAGCTCCAAAGTTAGAAGGCAGGAGCATGACTATGTTTTTAACTGAAAAACGTTAAAATATTATTTATTCCATATGAGAATTAAATTAGGAGGATTATTATGCCAAAGGTAAAGACAAAAAGAGCAGCTGCAAAGCGTTTTAAAGTAACTGGAACAGGTAAATTAAAGAGAATGAAAGCTTACAAGAGCCATATTCTTACAAAGAAGACTACTAAGAGAAAGAGAAATCTTAGACATGCAGCTATGACAGATGCAACTAATGTAAAGACAATGAAGAAGATTATGCCATATTTATAAGATATGGATGTCTGTGATTGATTATTAGGAGGAAATTAAGAAATGGCAAGAATTAAAGGCGGTATGAACGCAAAGAAGAAGCATAACAGAGTATTAAAGCTCGCTAAGGGTTATAGAGGAGCTAGATCTAAGCAGTACAGAGTTGCTAAGCAGTCTGTAATGAGAGCTCTTACAGAGAGTTACAAGGGTAGAAAGCAGAAGAAGAGACAGTTCAGACAGTTATGGATTGCAAGAATCAATGCTGCAGCAAGAATGAACGGTCTTTCATACAGCAAGTTTATGTATGGTTTAAAGTTAGCTAACATCGACCTTAACAGAAAGGTATTAGCTGAGATGGCTGTAAACGATGCAGAAGGATTTGCTAAGTTAGCAGAAGTAGCTAAGGCTAAGCTTGCTTAATTAAGATTTATATTGGTATTAATACCAGTTATATAAAAGGCAGAAAGCGAATTGATGTGTTCCAGTAATTCGGGAGCATATCAGATTGGGCTTTTTGCCTTTTTTTGTGATAATATTGTGAAACATTTGCATAATACTGGTTTTAAATGTGATATTGTGGTATAGTTTATAAGTCGGTGTTACGGCAATATTTAATGTGGAGACAGGTTATGAGAAAAGTATTAAAGAATAAAGTTGTAAAATATGCTGTTACAGCAGCTATGGTTATGTCAGTTATGATGACAACAGCCTGTAACAGTAAGATAAAGGTAGATTATGGATACAATCCAACTGATTATGTAGAGCTTGGAGATTATAAGGGAATTCAGGCTGAGGTTGATGTAACAGCCATAACTAATCAGGTTATAGATGATAAGATTGCAGAACAGCTTGAAAGTGAGACAACATATACAGATGTTAACAGGGAAGCACAGAAAGGCGATAAGGTTACATTTGGTTATACTGGTACATCAGGCGGACTTTCAATAGATGATTTTACTGGTTCTGATTATAGTATGACACTTGGTAAGGATGCTTTCCCTGTTGCAGGAACTGGCTTAGATGAAGAATTATATGGAATGGTTGCAGGACAGACTAAGGTAATAACAATCACACTTCCAGAGAATTCAAAGTATTCTGATTATGCTGGCAAGAGAGTTGTATTCGAGCTTACAATGAGTTATGTACAGCAGGCTAATGTTCCTATGCTTACAGATGCTTTTGTTAAGAGTGCGTTCAACTGCGAAACAGTTGATTCATATAAGGCACATGTTAAGAATGATGTCAGTGGAACAATAGAAACTAAGATAACAGAAGCTAAGAATGAAGCAATACTTACCCAGCTCCTTGACAAATGCAAGGTTACAGGTTATCCAGAGGAATTCCTTGCACAGCAGTCATCAAAGCTTGAGGAATCAATAAGCTTTTACAGCACACTTCAGGGAAAGACTAATGATGAATATTGCCAGAACCTTTATGGCATGACATTTGATGAATTCGTTAAGGCATCAGCAGGACAGCAGCTTGTATATCAGGCAATTGCAGAAAAGGAAGGACTTGCAATTACAGATTATGAATACAAGGATGACCTTGAGCAGTTCGCTAAGGACAGCGGTTATTCAAAGGTAGATACATTTACAGATAAATATGACAAAGAAACTATTGTTAAGTCTATGCTTGTTAAGAAGGCACAGAATTTAGTAATGGATAATGCAGTCATAACAGAGAAGTAGGATATAAGAATATATTTGTTGAATATACGGAAAATGTATGTTTGTGGAATATAAAAACTATATACTTATGAAATATATAATAAAGTATATATTGCAAATCAGAAATCATAACTGGATAAATATATTTAATGATATACTAATTCAGGCAATGGTTTCTGATTTTTTGCTTTAAAAAATATCGAACATTTGTTATACTGAATTATGATACTGTGTATGCACAGTATGTGAAGGTTAAGTTTAGATGCACTGTTGATTTTAATTAAGTGCATTTGTAAGTTAAAGTGGAGATAGTGTGAGTATAATCACACATTGGATTGGAGCGTATATGAATTTAGATGGTTTAAATGACTGCCAGAAAAGAGCGGTTAAAAGGACAGATGGTCCGCTTCTTATTATAGCGGGAGCAGGTTCTGGAAAGACAAGAGTTCTTACTAACAGGATAGCCTATCTTATAGATGATTGTGGTGTAGCACCATATAATATACTTGCTATTACATTTACTAATAAAGCGGCAAGGGAGATGAGAGAGAGAGTTGATGCGACAGTAGGACAGCAGGCTGGCGAAGTGTGGGTAAGCACCTTCCACTCTACCTGTGTGCGGATTCTCAGGCGTTATATAGATAGAATTGGTTATTCCAATACATTTACAATATATGATACAGATGACGTCAAGAGTGTTATAAAGGATATATGTAAGAAGTTCAATATAGATACGAAGATGCTCAAGGAAAAAACAATTATGAATGCGATATCGCACGCCAAAGATGAGCTTATGAGTCCGGATCAGATGGAGCTTGAGGCAGGTGGTGACTACAACGGCAAGAGAATTGCCAATGTATACAGGGAGTATCAGAAGACATTAAAGCTTAATAATGCACTTGATTTTGATGATTTAATATACAAGACAGTAGAATTATTGGAAAATGATGCTGAAGTACTTAATTATTATCAGGAACGATTTAAGTATATTATGGTTGATGAGTATCAGGATACTAATACATCGCAGTTTAAGCTTATATCAATGCTTGCCGCCAAATATGGCAATCTCTGCGTGGTTGGGGATGATGATCAGTCAATATACAAGTTCAGGGGTGCCAATATTACCAATATATTGAATTTTGAGAATACATTTGCAGGAACTAAAGTAATAAAGCTTGAGCAGAATTATCGTTCAACACAGACAATTCTTAATGCAGCCAATGCGGTCATAAGCAATAATATAGGAAGAAAAGCAAAGAGTCTGTGGACAGAGAATGGCGAGGGTGAAAAGGTTAATTATACACTTTATGAAAATGGATATGATGAGGCACAGGGTGTTGTTGACAGCATAAGTTCTATGGTAAGGGACGGCTGGAATTACAACGATATTGCCATATTATACAGGACTAATGCACAGTCTAGAGCGTTGGAAGAAAAACTTATGTTAAAGAATATACCATACCGTATATATGGCGGAATAAGCTTTTATCAGCGTAAGGAAATAAAAGATATACTTGCATATTTAAAGACTATAGACAATGGTATGGACGGACAGGCAGTAAAGCGTATTATCAATGTTCCAAAGCGTGGAATTGGTGCGACAACAATTGAACGAGTTCAGGAATATGCAGACCAGAATGACATAACATTCTGGCAGGCTCTGTGCGATGCTGAGCATATCGATACGATAAAACGAGGTGTTGGAAAGTTAGAGCCATTTGTTACACTTATAGGTTCACTTAAGGCAAAGCAGGAATTTATGAGCATAAAAGAACTTGCCGAAACTGTTGTAAGTGATACAAGATATATAGAATGTCTTGCAGAGAGCGAAACAGCAGAAGAAATAGAAGCAAGACAGGAAAATATAGATGAATTGATTAACAAAATAGTAAGCTATGAGGAGAGCTGCCGACAGAAGGAAGAAACTCCTACATTAAGCGGTTTCCTTGAAGAAGTTGCACTCATAGCAGATATTGATAATCTTAATGAGTCAGATAAGCAGGTAATGCTTATGACATTACATAGTGCCAAAGGTCTTGAATTCCCTATTGTGTATATGACAGGAATGGAAGATGGCCTTTTTCCAAGTTATATGACAATAGTGTCAGATGACCCTGCAGAGATAGAGGAAGAAAGACGACTTTGCTATGTAGGAATAACAAGAGCAGAGAAGATACTTAACTTAAGCAGCGCGAAGATGCGTATGGTACGCGGTGAAACACAGATGAATAAAGTATCACGCTTTATTAAAGAAATTCCCGAAGAATATATGCACATAGAAAATAATAGTTCAGGATATAATAAAGGTAAGATTGCATATGGAGGAAAAGATGACTCAGAGGAAACACGTTCGTATAATATCAGAGCCAATGCCAAAGCCGCTCTTAACAGATACGGTTCAGGCAATGTGAATTATAAAGAACCAAAACGTATATCAATCGGCGGCTCAACTTCAGCAGGCTACAGGTCTTCTGTGAGAAAGGCGAATACTAAGGTTGGTTTTGGTAAAGAATTTCCTATGGATATATTTGACTTAAAGAAGTCATCGAAGGCTGCTGGAGCTGGAGACAGTGGAACTGGCGGTAGATTGACAGCAGGTGGAAAATCTGTATCAGGCGGAAGTTATGCAGGTGCTTCATATGGCACAGCGGGTTTGACTGCCTCTGTTGGCAGTGCTGGTGGAACATCTGGACTTGGATATGGTGTTGGCGATACCGTGGTTCATGCCAAATTTGGAAAAGGAAAAGTAATTTCAATTGATAATGGCACAAGAGATTATATGGTAACTGTAACATTTGATGAGTATGGTTTAAAGAAAATGCTTGCAGGCTTTGCAAAGCTTAAAAAAGCCTAAATATGGTGACAAATAAAATATGTTGTGATACAATATATTTACTTTAAAAGTGTTTTGAAAGGAGCGGTTGTTATGAATAAGGATAAGATTGAAGAGCTTATTGCGGCAAGCAAGCTCAATGAACTTCTTCACAAGAAAGATGTAGAAGAGAGCAAGAAGAAAAGTAATGTAATTATCATAGTATTAGCAGTTATTGGAGCGGTTGCAGCATTAGCAGCTATCGTATATGCAATCTATAGATACTTCACACCAGATTATCTTGATGATTTTGATGATGATTTTGATGATGACGACTTTGATGAAGACTTTGAAGATGATGATGAATTCGAGAACTAATTATTCTGCCAATTAAAGAATGATTAAGACAAAGACCACTGGCTGGCTTACAGCCAGTGGTTTTTTAGATGTTCGGTGATGTGGGAGAAAGGCTGGTTAGCTGGTGGTTGGTTCGTATAAAAAATTGATAAAGAATAAGGACAGGGTTAGTTTCCTGATTGATTATATAGAAGGATTGGAGATAAAAGATGAAAAAAGGCGGCATATATACAGGTTATGTAGAAAGCGTGGATTTTCCTAATAAGGGAAATGTAATAGTTAAGACAGAGGAAGATGGACAGACTATAGAGGAAAAGGTTGTGGTAAAGAATTCAATACCGGGACAGACAGTTAAATTTATGGTAAACAAGAAGAAGCACGGCAAATGTGAAGGAAGGCTTCTTGAAGTTGTCTGTCAGGCAGATACAGAAACTAACGAAAGATGTGAGCATTTTGGCAAATGCGGTGGCTGCGTATATCAGACTGTAAGGTACGAAGAACAGTTAAAGATGAAAGAAAATGCAGTGAAGAAGCTTCTTGCTCCTGTTATTAATACAGAATATGAGTGGGAGGGAATAATTGGAAGCCCTGTATCAAGTGAATACCGTAACAAAATGGAATTCTCATTTGGCGATGAGGTAAAAGATGGTCCGATAGCCCTCGGTTTACATAAGAGAAACAGTATGTATGATATAGTAACAGTAACAGGCTGTAAGATTGTGGATAATGATTACAGAAAAATACTCAAGTGTGTATATGATTATGCACTAGAGAAAAATCTCACTTATTACCATAAAATGAAGCACGAGGGGTATCTTAGACATTTGCTTGTAAGAAAAGCCGTAAAGACAGGACAAATCCTTGTGGACATTGTGACAACTACAGTAAATGATATCCCTATGGACGAGCTTGCAGACAGATTAAAAGCATTGTCACTTGATGGAGAGATAACAGGCTTCTTACACACTTACAATGACAGTGTCGCCGATGCAGTAATCAATGAAAAGACAGATATAGTATTCGGAAGGGATTATATTGAAGAAGAACTTCTTGGACTTAAATTCAAGATTACAACATTTTCATTCTTCCAGACTAACTCACTTGGTGCAGAAGTCCTGTACTCAAAGGCAAGAGATTATGTCGGAACAACCAAAGACAAGGTAATCTTTGATCTGTACAGTGGAACAGGAACAATAGCACAGATGTTAGCCCCGGTTGCAAAGAAAGTCATCGGCGTTGAGATAATACCAGAAGCCGTAGAAGCGGCTAAGATTAATGCCGGCATAAATGGTCTTGATAACTGTGAGTTCATCGCAGATGATGTGCTTAACGCCCTCGATAACATAAAGGACAAGCCAGACTTTATCGTCCTCGACCCACCAAGAGATGGTATCAATCCTAAGGCACTTAAGAAGATAATTGACTATGGTGTGGAGTCAATGGTGTATATTTCCTGCAAGCCTACAAGCCTTGCAAGAGATCTGTTTATGCTGCAGGAGAGCGGGTATGAGGTTAAGAAGGGGTGCTGCGTGGATATGTTTCCGAATACAGGGCATGTTGAGTCGGTAGTTCTGATGCAGTATTGTGGAAAATAAGAAAAATAGGCATATTAGACCACAAGATGTTGTGGTTTGAGGGCAAAAATTGGAGCAAAAAATGACCAGTTTTTGCCCTATTTTTTTCCATATTTTTATAGATGCATAGAGGCAAAAAAGAGATTTTTAAGTATTTTGGGACAAAATTCAGAGAAAGGAAAAGAAACAGGGATGGAGAAAAAGCAGCACCCAAGTTACGGAATGATTCGGTTTGCAAGGTCCTCAATCGGTGGTTCAGGAACGGCATTGTTTGGAAGTTCCATCATGCATAATAATGTCATACGCCTGTCCATTTCAAAAGGCATGATGGAAAGGGAGGGCAACGAGGACTGGTTTTTGGCAGGGACAGACATCAATGACATGATCGTTGAGGTGGAGATGTCCTATACACAGTTTGCCGAAGCAATCACATCACTTAACATTGGAGAGGGGATACCGGTTACCATTACAAAAGTGAATGGGACATTCGTTGAACCATGCCCATACAGTGACAGGCAGAAAGTAATGCGCCGGGAAGTGGATGAAGCAACCCGTGACTTGGTGCGGCAACTGGAAAAGAGGTCAGAGGAGATTGAAAAACTTCTGGATGAGAAACGTGTCCTGAGCAGGGAGGACCGGAGAAATATCGTCTCGACATTGAAAAATGTACGGCAGGAGTTAAAAAGTAATATCCCCTATCTGCAGAAACTGTTTGCTGAACAGATGGATAAAACCGTGACAGAGGCGAAAGGGGAGTTTGAAACTTACCTGCAGAACAAGATGAACAGCATTGCACTTGCAGCAATTTCAGAACAGATGAAGCAGGAGGAAATCAGTTTAAACAGAAACATGATACCGGAACTGGAAGTACAGGAGGGCGGGGAAGAGGCAGGGGAGATGGAAGCGGGAATGCACATGGACATGTAAGGCGGTACTTATTTTAGAAATGAAATGGGTACCGCTATTTTTTTATCCGAAAGGAAGGGGATGAAGTGAAGCGCAGAAAAGGACATGAGATAGACTATGCAGGGAAAAAATATGTTTCACTGCATGAACTGTGCGATGACCTGGACCTGCCTTACTCTCCGCTGGCACATAAATATTACAGGACGAAAGATATTGAACAGTCGGTAGAGAGGGCAAAAAAGGTAAAAGATGCACAGACCTACACCGTCTGGGGCAGGGAATATAAAAGCCTGACGGATATTGCAAAGGAGTACGGGACCAGTGCCGCCGTCATTTCAAAAAGACTGCAGGACGGAAAGACAGCCGAGGAAGCTATCGCAGAAATCATACAGAAGGAAACACTTTCTTTCTGCGGAAAGGAATTTCATGGACTGGCACAGATAGCAAACTTTTATGGAAAAGATTATTCGCTGGTCTGGGAGCGGCTCAAATATGGCATGAGAATGGAAGAAGCACTGTTTCTACCGATCAGGCAGATGAACAAGCCGCAGTATGAAATAACCTGTCGCAAAAATTTATGAGGAGGTCAAGTCAGAAAGGCTGGAACAGGAAAAAGGGATGCAGATGAACATGTAAGGCAGTACTTATTTTAGAAATGGAATGGGTGCTGTCTTTTTTTTATGGAAAAAGGAAGGAGACAGATCGGATGTCGGGATTTTTTTGCAACAGTCCAAGACTGCAGTTATTAGAACGGCAGATGCGCCAGCCGCCGGGATACCGTCCCAGAGGGCATGGGTGGATGTTTGACATGGAAGAGTGGAAAAGCAGGGGAAATTATTCAGAGATTGTGGACTGTGTCATCAGCCGGATGCAGATGGAACACTTAAAGAAAAGAATACAGGAGGTATTTGGAAATGCAGACAAGGAACTGATTTTTTATGACAGCAGGCACAGAACGGATTTTTCTTCCCTGCTGCTTGGCAGACGGAAAAAGAACCTGTGCGGACTTCCGAATTATGCCGCCGCAGTATTTCTTCTGTCTGCAGATGAAAACCTGTGGGAGAAAGTTTCCAAGCAGGTGCTGGATACGGGGATTTATTTTGACCGCATCCGGCTTGGCAGCGTTACGCTGGAACAATATATCCTGTTCCATGCGGCTAGGGATGTGTATCTGGGGACAAAGCATATCCGGCTGTCGGAGCTGACCGACAGGGAACTGATACCGGATGAAATCCTAAGGCTCATCGTCAATGCGTTCGTGATGGAAAGGTATGGAGTGGACATCGTAGAACAGGAGGTGTGGAATGAAGATTAGAGCAAAAAATAGGGAACAGACGGTAGATATGACTCTGCCGGTAACGGACATGGACATGCAGTATTACATGAAACGTATCGGGATAGAAAATGTTATGCCGGTATGTTGTATCAGTGAGGTACGGGATGAACCGCCCTATTTTGGATTTTTGAAAGGGCAGACCGTCAACATGGACGAACTTAATTTCTTTGCCAGAAGGATGGATGGAATGACGGAATATGAAAAAAGAGTGGTGGGTGTCTACAGCAGTGAGACAGGCATCCGGGAGATGAAACAACTGATCAACCTGACTTACAGCCTGCAGGGACTGTCACTGCTCACAGACTTGACGGACGGAAACCGTGTCGGGCTGAGACTTTATCTGGACCGGCACATTGCAATCTCAGAAGAAGAAAAGAGCAGGATAGATTTTAACGCATATGCACAGAAGATTTTTTCAGAAGGAAAATGTAAGTTCCTGCCACATGGGATACTGGTAGATCAGGGATTCCACATGGAGGAGGTCTATAACGGAAAAACCTTTCCAGAATACATCGACAGACCGGATGAAACCGTGGCAGTTTTATCTCTTGGAAATGAGGCAGGGGATGAGGAGTACCTTTATCTGCCAACGGACATCAGTGCCTTGGATAAGGTAAAGAAAAGATTAAACATCGCAGCATTTGCTGAAGGCATTGTGAACGGGATAGAAAATATCCGGCTGCCGGAGAGCATCCTTCCTTCCCCGGAAGATATGTGTATGTCTCTGCAGGGGGACATCCGGAAACTGACTCTTTTTAATGAGATGTGCCAGACCGTCAGCCGTTATGATGAAGCAAAAATGAACCGGCTTGCAATGGCGGCCGGATTCGTGGGGACAAGTGAATTTACCGACATCACTTACATTGCAAAGCATCTGGATGAATTTGAAATACATCCGCAGATACATACGGATAAAGAGTATGGGGAATTTCTGGTTAAAGAAGCGGGGATGTTTGAAGTCGATGAACTTCTCCTGCCGTATATTGATTATGCCGGGATTGCCCGTGATAAAAGACAGGCAGCGATGGCAGACAGCGGATTTATTCCAGAGGGCTTTGTTGGCACGCAGAGAGCAATCCATGAGTATCAGGAATATCAGGGAGAGTTTGCCGATCTGCTTGAAAAAAACGGGATACCCTGTGAAACGTTCTGCCTTTACAATTCGCTTATAGGGATGATGTATCAGGATGGAGAGGAGCAGGAAACGCTGTACCGGAGTGAACTGGCAGATTATGAGGAACAAATCCAGAAAGCCATCCTCAAAGAAAGGCATGTGGAAGAAGAGCCGAGGGGACTCATGCATTATTTTGACGGGAACAGACAGGTGGCTGCAAAAGTGATCAGTGCATTCCCCAAAGTGCAGAACATCCGGGGAGAACTGTTCGGAGTTCTGGAATGCAGTATCTGCCAGCCGCTGACGCAGAGTGAAATCTATGAACTGAAAAATTACTGGGACGGACAGATGAGTGACGGCTGGGGAGAAGGCTTTGAACAAAGACCAATCTATACGCAGGAGGGAGAACTGTATGTCAGTTTCTGGACACAGGAAAGACACTGGGGCGTCATGACAGAGGAAGAACTGGACAGAATCTGGAACCATGGCATGACGCAGACCCTGTAAAAAAATAATATTCTGCTGGATATGTGCTGGTGTATGTAGTATTGTGTGTCCCAAAGAAACCAAGGAGGCAAACAGATGAAATTGGATGATACAGTCATGGTGCAGTTTTTTGGGGAGCTTATCGAATCATACCGCCAGCAGATCATGGTTCAGGAAGAGGCAAGGGAACTTTCAAAGAAGGAAAAAAAGTTCCTGGCAGACTTAAGAAAAGAACTGGAGCTGTCAAACCCACAAGCGTATAGGATGGTGACAGAACTTTTTGGATGCATGTTAGACATCAGCCAGATCAAACAGGAACAGCTTTATATACAGGGAATAAAGGATGGAATACGAATCCGAAAACTGGTAAAAGAAATCGAGGAAGGTGAGGAATGTTAAGAAGGGAACAGATAGAACGGCTGAAGGAAAGATATCCTGCGGGTACCGTGGTCAGGCTGGGGCAGATGGAAGGGGAACACCAGATGCCGTCCGGCATGGAGGGAAAAGTAATTGGTGTGGATGATATCGGACAAATTCATGTGGAATGGGAAAATGGAAGCACGCTGGCCCTGAATGTGGAAGAGGATGACTTTACTGTCGTACCGCAGAAGGAAACCCTGTCCGAAAAGAAATGCAGGGAGTTTTTAGGGAAAGTAAATGAGATATTAAAAGAAACAGATTTCTATCTGCTGAATGTGTCATGCAATGGAGGGGACACCGCCTATGCTGCCCAAAAGCTGCTTGCCATGCATCAGGCATTTGAAACCGTGTACGGGGAAGGATATGTGGATGAAGAGTATGGGATGGTGATGATGCCAGCAGTGGTCTGCGGAAGGGATTCCAGCATACGCACGCTGGCACTTGTCACGCTTGATCTGGAGTCTTCCGGGGAACACTTCGGAACGATTTTCATGACGCCGGGCGGCTTGCTGGAGCAGGGGAGCAGCTCTTTGAGTGAAAAACAGAAACAGGCACTGGCAGAGTATTATATCCCATACGACTACTGGTACACGCCGCTTGTGGAAAGGGACCACCATGTGGATTTTACACAGATGCCGGAAGAAGTGGCAGACATCCGCAGGATGGTCGACGAACTGCTGGTGGAAGGGGAGGCTTTCCATATGAATGAACCAAAATAGGAGGAAAAAATTTTGAACAGCATCATAAGCTGGGTTGGCGGCAAGAAAGCACTGCGCGATCTGATCTATCTGCGCATGCCGAAAAACTATGACCGCTACATAGAAGTATTTGGCGGAGGCGGCTGGGTTTTATTCGGGAAACCGCCGGATAAATGCATGGAGGTTTACAATGATTTTAATTCAAATCTTGCAAACCTCTTTTATTGTGTCGTGTGTCCAGCGAAGCTGGACCACACTAGCCGGTGTAAGTCCGGTCACGGTAATCGCCAGTGAGCCGTGTAGCTAAACTCGGTGCGTTGCAGTAATGCAGGGTACTAAGCGAGTGGATAAAGTAACCTTGGTAAGAGGGGCGAGCAATTATGCAGACCGTAACATAAAGTGAATTCTGCCGTATCGTTAGAAAGGTCTCTGAAAAGAGAGCAAAGGGAAGCTGAACCTTGGGCGTATGGGTGAAAGCCATGGAACGTGTGAAGAAACTGGAAAGCAGCACGGAGGAATCCCTCGGTATATAGGAAACGGTATGTATGAAAAGTGTGGTTCGGAACTGGAGAGACCCTACCCATCACCGAAAGGTAAAAAGAAAGCGTATAAGCTTGGCGAAATCGTATTTCTGATGGGAGGGAGTCGGAGAGGAACATAGTACCAATAATGACTGTGCAAGAAAACGCAGTCTATGGGAAGGTTCCTTGCTTCATTCATGTTTGTAGAGAGGGTAAGAGTGAGAGAATGTCATGCAGACTAACAACTCCAAAGAAAAAGTTCGACAACTTCAAAACAAACTATATCTGACAGCCAAGAAATGTGATAGCCGAAGATTTCATGCACTTTACGATAAGGTATATCGTGATGATGTACTTTTTGTAGCATGGAAACGGGTAAAAGCTAACAAAGGATCCAGTGGTGTAGATGGTATCAGAATCGAAGATATTGAAGAGATGGGAATTGAAAAATACCTGTCAGAAATCAAATCGGAACTGATGGATGGAAAGTATAAACCATCCCCAGTAAAGCGAGTTATGATACCAAAACCAGACGGAAGTGAAAGACCTCTTGGAATACCAACAGTCAAGGACAGAATTGTGCAGATGGCTGCCAAGATAGCAATAGAGCCAGTATTCGAAGCTGACTTTAGAGATTGTTCCTATGGATTCCGACCGAAAAGAAGTGCCAGGCAAGCACTGGAAGTGGTAAGGAAAGCGTGTAACAACAAGGGCTATTATGTAGTAGACGCAGATATTGAGAAGTTCTTTGATAACGTAAACCAAGATAAGCTGATGAAACTGGCAGAGCAGAGAATATCAGACCGTAGGATATTGAAGCTGATAAGACAATGGTTAGAATCAGGAGTATTATACGGAAATGTACTGACAATTTCTGAACTGGGAACAAGCCAAGGTTCAGTTATATCACCGCTATTGGCAAACATCTACTTAAATACACTGGACAGACTGTGGGAAAAGTATGGACTTACTCACGGTATTCTTGTAAGGTACGCAGATGATACAGTCATCATTTGCAAGAATAAGAAAAATGCAAATCACGCACTGAACTTATTGCAGTACATCATGGCAAAACTGGATTTAAAGCTACACCCAGTAAAAACAAAGATTGTCAGCATGTGGGACGGAAAAGAGGGATTTGACTTTCTTGGAATGCACCACAGAAGAATGACAACGGAAACAAGCAAAGGACAATTGTATAAAGAAACTTATCAGTACCCGAGCAGGAAAGCCATGAAGAAGATGAAAGCAGAAATCAAAAAGAATGTAAACGGTCGAAGTCTGTTAGTTGCAAAGGAAGAGGATTTAATAAAGAATCTAAATCCGAAAATCATAGGTTGGAAGAATTATTATTCCACCAAAACAAATGAGACATGGATGCAGGAATTAGACTGGTATATTATCTGCACCTTTACAAGATGGTATAACAAGAAACACCAAAGGCGTAAACATATGTCAAGAGTGGGATTTGTTAGAAATAGCATTTACGAAAAAGGATTAAAGAAAATGGCTAGAGCATGACGTAATGCTGTAGAAAGAAGAATGTCGGAAAGCCGTGTGAGGGAGAACCTCATGCACGGTTTGATGAGGGGCGGATGAAATTTTCATCCGCCTACTCTACAAGGAAAGACCAATGGCACTGCTTCGGGAACTGTCCTTCCTGCCGCTCAACTCCAGAGATGAATTTACAACGCTGCGGAAATTTCTGACCATGGAAGAATTTAAGAGTGAACATCTTGCAGAAGAATTAGAGATTGCAACGCACTTCTTAAAAGAACCGGAGGCGGCAGAAATCCGTGACATCCTCATGGAGCGTGCCGCAGTGGGTGATGTGAAAAGGGCGGCGGCATTCTATAAGATTATCCGCTACAGCTATGGGAGCGGATGCACCTCTTATGGATGCCAGCCTTTTGACATACGCAAAACCTTTACCATCATCTGGGAGGCAAACCGCAGGCTGAAGGATACCGTAATCGAGAATAAGGATTTTGAGGCACTCATCCGTCAATATGACAGACCGAATGCCTTTTTTTATTGCGATCCGCCGTATTTTGAAACCGAGGGACACTATGAGGTGGTGTTCCGTAAGGAAGATCATGTGAGGCTCAGGGATACCTTAAAAGGCATACAGGGAAAGTTCATGGTTTCCTATAACGACTGTGCCTATATCCGTGAGCTGTATCAGGACTTTCAGATTGAAGCGGTGACAAGGATCAATAACCTTGCACAGAGGTATGACAACGGAAGTGAGTTCCCGGAAGTGCTGATCGCAAACTATGACATGGAGGAAAGAAAAAAAAGCATGCCGATGCAGATGAATCTGTTTGAACTGTATGGGGAACAGAAAACGGTCCGGTGGAGGGGAAAGGAGACAGAGGAAGAGCCACAGGACACATAAAAAAGGAAAAAAGGAGGAAAACATGCTTCAGTTAGTAGAAATGGAAGGAAAGATGACGGAAAACGGGTGTATTGAGATTCCCGCAGTGGTGTTAGAGCAGGCTGGTATCTGTACCGGTGACACCGTGAAACTTGTGTATATGGCAGAGGACGGGGAACTTAAGAACACGGCAAAGGAGTTCCTGCTTGCAAGGGCAGGACAGGATGTGGCAGAGGAACTGGCAAAGGAGGAAAACATTGCGTTCCAGATACCGGAAGAATTATTAAGGGATGCCGGAATCCCGATGGACGCAGACCTTGACATTGTGTGTCAGGAAGGACGCATTATCATCCTGCCGTCAGAACTTGTGCAGGGGACGGAAGTGCCGGAGGAACTGCTTGCCATCTGCAGGGAGCTTGGCATCACGGAGGATAAGGTAAACATCATCTTGCGGACCACAGAGGAGGGGACGGATGAAAAAACCGGTGTATAAGCTGTTAGACGAAAAAGGACGTATCCTGATTCCGAAAGAATTCCGCCAGATGGCAGAGCTTGAGAGCGGGGATATCGTAAAGCTGTCCATGAGCAGTGGAAAGATTGTGGTATCCAAAGTAGATATCGTGGAGATGGGGAGTCAGGACCCGCAGGCAGTGGAAGCCTATGTAAATGCAGCGGTAAAACATATGAGTCCTGCAAAACAGGTGGCGCTTGCGGCAAGGATTCTGAAATTCGCACAGCAGGAGGGAGGTACGGATTGTTAAGGAATAAGTACAGGGCATTTGAAATCAAAGACAATCAGGTCAGCCAGACGCTGGTGGACGGGAATCTCTGCTCCATTGCAGAATTTATCCGGCACTGCAGTGAGGGAAGCATCATCACCCTGCACACCATGGAGGGCGAACCGTTTTTGATCGGACTCTCCAAGATGTTTGTATTCTGCGGGGACAAGGCATTCTTAGACAGGCAGTTAATCCCTTACCTGCGCAGCATGGGTGGGTAATGCGTATGAAAAGGATTTATGTTCAGAACGGGATTGTATTTTATTATGGGAATCCGGCTGGCTATCTGGGAGATGGGAAAGCAGTCATCGACTGCATGTTCCAGAAAGAGGAGCTGGTTTCGTTTGTGAAGGAACAGTTTTTGGTGGAACCCGTATTCCGGGAGGGTGTGTATGACCGGCTGTCGGAGGGAGGTGGTGTCAAAGAGACAGCGGAGGTCAGTATCGGGGAAGGGAGGAGGCTTAGAATCTATCAACTGGGACAGGACAGTCCAATCATGATGCGGTTTATCAGTCTGGCAGAGAGAAAAAAGAGAGGGTATGACAGACCGCGCAGGGAGGAATATGTCAGAGTCTATGAGGGGGAGATAGAAAACTATAGTCTGGAGGAAGTCTGGGAGAAATACGGACGGAGAGTACCGGAAGGGTTTCAGGGACATGCATTGTCCATTTCGGATGTGGTCGAGTTTGCGGATGGGGAAGTCAGCCGCTTTTTCTATGTCGAGCCATCCGGGTATGAGGAAATCAGATTTTAACAAGGAGGAGCATTATGCCAAAGGCAAAAACTGCCCAGAGCCGGGCAGAAACCACAGAACAGCTGGCACCATCCGGAGCAGGGAACAAAGAAAACTCCCTGCTCCAGTTTGATGTGCGCATCCAGTCCATCCGGCCGGGGGAAAGCATCAAGGGAACGGCATCCGTAAACATCAACGGGGCATTTGCAATCCGGGGTGTCAAGATCATTGAGGGAAGCAATGGACTGTTTGTTTCCATGCCAAGCTATAAGGTTGGGAATGAGTACAAGGACATCTGTTTCCCTATCACGCAGGAATGCAGAAAACAGCTCCATGAAGCAGTCATCGGAGCTTATGAGCAGGCAATCTCGCAGGGGCAGGACACGGTGGCAAAGCATCATGGGATGCAGGCACCGGAAGGACAGCCGATGGAGATGGCAGGAATGTAACAGGATAAAACCAGAGAACATAGAGCGGACCGCACAGGAACGGTCCGGCAGACCATGAGAAAAAATTGGAGGAAAAAGATATGAGAAATATGATGAAAAAAGCAGCACAGAATGTAAAGGCAGTTGCCGTAAGAGCAGGGATGTTAATGAAGGATACCAAGGGTGAGAACTATGTGGATACGGCGGTCAAAATCCTGATCGCAGTCGTTCTCGGCGCACTGCTCCTGGCAGGTCTTTATGCACTCTTCGGGGATGTGGTGATGCCTACCCTTACCCAGAGAATTCAGGACATGTTTAACTACGCAGGATAAGGGACACCGGTCCAGAACAGTGAAACAGGAAAAATAACAGAAGGATATGGAGGAAAACAGATGCCTAGAAGAGCAAATACACAGACACAGCAGGAAGCAGTACAGGAAAATGCCGCAGTGCAGGCAGACGCAGGGGCAGACATGCAGATGGAGGCTGCCATTACAAAAACACAGCCGGAAAAGGGCGTCCTTGCCATTGCCGATGTAAAAATCGGGGATTTCATGACGATCCGAAATGTCAGAATCAAGGAAGATGACTACGGGCTGACCGTTGCCATGCCGAAAACAAAGGCAGGAGCAAATGAACAGTACAGGGATGCGGTGTTCTTTGCCGACAGGGGAACCAAGGAAAAATTTGACCAGACGGTACAGAAAGCGTATGAAACTTTTATGCACCAGCAGACGGATCTGGACGAGGAACCGGAGGAGGCAGAGGAGCTGGAACAGGAAGAAGGCGGCATGAACATGGGAATGTAACATGATAAGGCTGGCTTTCTTTTTTTCTGCCCTGTCTTTGGCGGCGGTCATGGATATACGGACAAGGACCATCCCGGACTGGCTGGTTGTTCTGGTGGCACTTACCAGCGTGCTGCCACCGGGAACACCAAATTTTTTGGGAGTTCTTGCAGGACTGCCGCTGCTCCTCGCAGGGATTACCATAGGAGGAATCGGCGGAGGGGATGTGAAACTCATGGGGGCATGCGGCCTGGTTCTTGGAGCGAGCCAAGCGCTTACGGGACTGTTTCTTGCATTGTGCCTGCTGGTGCTGTGGCATGCGGCAGGGAACATGGGCAGAAAAAAGAACAGAAAGAAACAAAAAGAGGAGAAGGAACAGGCATACCCGCTTGTTCCGTTTCTTTTTGCAGGAATGCTGATTGGTATCTGGATAGGAGGTTAAAGAATTGAAAAAGAAATTATTACTGGCAGGGATTGTGGCACTGCTTGCAGGAACTGTCATGGCAGCAAGAAAGAAAAAATATACGGAGACATCGAGATAGGAGGAGAAGAGAATCATGAAACTGTTAAAAAACCGTACTGTTCTTGGGGTACTCTGCATTGCAGTGTCCCTGCTCATCTGTTTTGCAGTGACACCGCTTGTGAATGCCGGACTGTCCCAAAAGACCACAATCGTGCGTTTTGTAAAGGACGTTAAGGCAGGCGAAGAGATCAAAAAAGGAATGCTGCTGGAAGTCGAGGTGGGAGGTTACAACCTGCCCGAAAATGTGTTAAGGAGCATCACGGAGGCGGAAGGAAAATATCTGACCGCAGATGTTTATGCAGGGGATTATATCGTAGCAGAAAAAGTAGCGGACGAACCGGCTGCAGAAAATAAATACCTGTACAACTTAAACGGGGAGAAACAGGCAATCTCCATCACTATCAGTTCTTTTGCGGAAGGACTCTCCGGCAAATTAAAGAGCGGGGATATTGTGTCGGTCATTGCACCGGATTACCTGGGCAGCGGGGAGACTGTGATCCCGGCAGAATTAAAATATGTGGAGGTCATCGCAGTGACGGCAAAGTCCGGCTATGATGCCAATACACAGGAGCAGGAAGAGGAGAAAGAGCTTCCGTCCACCGTCACGGTGTTAGTCAGACCGGGGCAGAGCAGACTGCTGGCAAGGCTGGAAGCAGAGGGAGAAATCCACCTGTCACTGGTATACAGGGGAGACAGCCAGAAAGCCGCACAGTTCATTGAAGCACAGGATCTGGTGCTGGAGGAGCTTCTGGAAGAAACCGCAGAGGAAGAAGAGGTATCTGTTGTAAAAAATGAGGTGCCGAGGACAGGCGGGGAAGCGGATGCAGTGACGGCAGAAGAAACCTCGGCAGACGAGAAAAATGATACGGATATGGAGGAATAGTGTTTGAATTTCATGAAAAATTCTTTGTTCCAGAGAAATTTGGAGCAGGAAAGGGAAGAAGAGATGCCGGAAGAGGGAGGCGTGCTTGCCGTGTGGGGCAGCCCTTCCTCCGGCAAGACGGTGGTGTCTGTGAAACTGGCAGAGCATCTGGCAAAGAAAAAAAGAAATGTCATCTTAATCCTTGCGGATATGGTCACGCCGCCGCTGCCCTACTTATGCGCACCGTCAGACATTGAACAGGAAAGGTCGTTGGGGAGCATTCTTGCCGCATCCCATGTGACGGAAAACCTCATCAAGAAGAACTGCATGTTCTACCGGAAGAATGATTATCTTTCCATGGTCGGGATGTTAAAGGGGGAGAATGTGTTCACCTATCCGCCCTATGAAAAAGAGCAGGCGGCAGAACTGCTCCAGCTTGCAGCACAGATCGCACCGTATGTCATCGTGGACTGCACCAGCAATATCGCATCGGATATCCTGTCGGCAGTCGCATTGATGGAGGCAGATACGGTATTAAGGCTGGCAGGGTGTGACTTAAAATCCATCAGTTACTTATCCTCCCAGCTTCCACTGCTCTCAGACCACAAATGGGATGCCGACAAGCAGCTAAAGGCCGTGTCCAATATCAGACAGCAGGAGGCGAGCAGCCACATGGAACAGATCCTTGGCAGTGTGTCGTTCCAGATTCCGCACAGCAGTGAGGTGGAAGCACAGTTTTTAGAAGGGGAACTGCTTGGGGAACTCGGCTTGAAAGAGAGCCGGACATTCCGCAGGGAGATAGAGAAAATCAGCAGGGAGGTATTCGGGGTATGAAAAACAACCAGAATCTGTTCTTTTCCCCGGAGGAAAAGGGAAGGGCGTTTTCGGATGTCTTAAAAGAGGTGCAGGAGTATATCTCCAGCAAATATTCCACGCTCATGGTAGAAGGCGGGAGCGAGGAAGTAAAACAGCAGGTCAAGCGGTACATCACAAAGTATATCTGCGACTACCGCATCACGGTAAAGGGAAAAACACAGGAACAGTTGATCGATGACCTTTACACGGAAATGGCAGAGTTTTCCTTCCTCACCAAGTACATTTTTGGAACCGGGATAGAGGAAATCGATATCAATTCCTGGCGGGATATCGAGATACAGTACAATGACGGCAGGTGTGAAAAGCTGGAGGAACACTTTGAATCCCCGGAGCATGCGGTCAATGTCATAAGGCGCATGCTCCATGTGTCGGGCATGGTGTTGGACAATGCCTCCCCTGCGGTGTTAGGGCACTTGAGCAAGAATATCCGAATCGCCGTGTTAAAGACACCGCTTGTGGATGAAGATGTGGGGATTGCAGCGTCCATCCGTATTGTCAATCCGCAGAGCCTGAAAAAGGAAAACTTTGTGGATGGCGGCACCGCAACAGGGGAAATGCTGGATTTTCTGGCAGAGTGCCTGCGTTATGGCATCAGCATCTGTGTCGCAGGAGCAACCAGTTCGGGAAAGACCACGCTTGCAGGCTGGCTGCTTACCACCATACCGGATGGAAAGCGCATCTTTACCATCGAAAACGGCAGCCGTGAGCTGGCACTTGTAAGGGAAAAGGATGGAAAAGTGACCAACAGTGTCATCCATACGCTGACCAGATACAGCGAAAATGAAAAGCAGAATATTGATCAGGACATGCTCCTCGATATGGCACTGCGTTTCAACCCGGAGATCATCTGTGTCGGGGAGATGCGTAGTTCGGAGGCGTACACGGCACAGGAATCGGCAAGAACCGGTCATACAGTGCTTACCACGATCCACAGCAACAGTTGTGAATCCACTTACAGCCGAATGAGGACACTGTGCAAGAGAAAATATGACATGGATGATGAGGTGTTGATGGACCTTGTAACGGAGGCATTCCCTATCGTGGTGTTCACCAAGCAGCTTGAGAACCGCAAGAGAAAACTCATGGAAATCATGGAGTGTGAGATCACGGCAGACGGAAAGCGGAAGTTTAACCCGCTGTACCGCTATGAGATCACCGAAAACCGGATGGAAGGGGACCGCTTTATCATTAACGGCACGCATAAGAAGGTGTGCGGAATTTCCGAGAGCCTCAAAAAGAGATTTTTGGAAAACGGCATGCCAAAAGATGTGCTGGAAAGAATTGAAAAAGGAGGGGAGAAAGCATGCTGACATTACAGGTCATTGCCTGCATCGGGATCATTACAGGGGCATTCCTGCTGTTCCACATCCGGCTAAATGACTTTACGGGGAACATTTTCCACAGGCTTTTGGACGCACCGAAAGGAATCCGTGAGGAGATACTGGAGGAAACCAAGCGCAGGAAAAAATCCTATTTCCGAAGGGAAATCGAGGAAGTACAGGCAATTTTGAAAACAACGGACAGGGAGGAGCTGTTCCCGCTTTTATGCACGGCATCCCTCCTGCTGTTTGCCGCAGGAGCAGCCATTGCCGTCATGATCGGAAATGTTTTTTTAATTCCGGTGCTGGCGTGCGGATTTTTATTTCTGCCGTTCTGGTACATCAGGCTGACCGCATCCCATTTCAAAAAGGATGTGTCATCGGAACTGGAAACCGCACTGTCCATTATTACAACGGCATACCTGCGAAGTGAGGACATCCTTACTTCGGTGGAGGAAAACCTCGAATATTTAAATCCGCCGGTCAAGACCGTGTTTGCAGATTTTGTGTCAAGAATCCGCCTCATAGATCCAGACCTTGAAGCAGCCTTGGAGGAGCTTAAGGGAAAGATTGAAAATGATGTGTTCATGGAGTGGGTGGATGCCTTAAAGTCCTGCCTGTATGACAGGTCACTAAAGACAACGCTGACACCGATCGTGGCGAAACTGTCGGACATGCGCATCGTGAATGCAGAGCTGGAATATCTGGTATTTGAACCCAGAAAGGAATTTATCACAATGGTGGTGTTGGCAGTGGGGAATATCCCGCTGTTATATTTCCTGAACCAGTCCTGGTACGATACGCTCATGCATACCATCCCCGGACAGATTATGCTGGCAGTTACCGGCGCAATTATTTTTGTTTCCACGGCATGCGTCATAAAACTGACAAAGCCGATTGAATACCGGACATAAGGGGGAGGGATAAATTGAAAATCGTACTGATAGTTGTATTCATCCTGACGGCATGCGGACTGTTCCTTCTGCTGTCGGGCATCTTAAAGCTGCCGACACTGCGGACCGGCAGGGCGATGATGCAGTCAGGGAAGAAAGAAAAGAAACTGCAGAAAACACTGGATGCGTTCTACATGGACGGAGCGGCATACTTAGGAAAATACATCGGGATGAATGCCTACAAAAAAAGCAGGATGCAGAATGTCCTAAATGCGGCAGGACTTAAGATGACACCGGAAACCTATATGGCGTATGCCTATCTGAAGGCAGGGAGCATTTTTCTCCTGATCCTTCCGGCACTGCATGTATTTCCGCTGCTTGCCATCCTGCTCGTGCTTTTAGGAGTCATGGTCTACTATAAGGAGACAAGAAAAGCAGAAGAGCTGGTAAGGGAAAAAAGAGAGCAGATCGAGGGAGAGCTGTACCGTTTTGTTTCCACCATCACACAGGAGCTGAAAAACAGCAGGGATGTACTTTCCATGCTGGAGCATTATAAGGAAAATGCCGGGGAGATGTTCCAGAAGGAACTGGACATTGTGTGTGCCGACATGCGTTCCAGCAGCTATGAGGCAGCACTCACCCGTTTCGAGGCAAGGCTCAATTCCCCGCAGCTCTCCGATGTGGTCCGTGGACTGATTGGTGTGTTAAGAGGCGATGACGGTGCAGTGTATTTCCAGATGCTCACACACGACTTCAAGCAGGCAGAACTGCAGAGGTTAAAGGCAAAGGCAGCAAAAATCCCGCCGAAAATCCGTGTCTTTTCTTTTGCCATGCTCTTATGTTTCCTTGCAACCTATTTTGCCATCATCGGCTATGAGATCATAAAGTCCATGGGAACACTGTTCTGATAAAAGCGCAGGAAGGAGAAAGATTGAAAAATAAAATTTTTCAATCGCGAGATTTGTGTCTGCGCGCACTTGACACAAACTCGTTATGCGCAAAAAGCGTGCGCAGAAATGAGGCAAAAAATGAAGCGGATCTATAAAATCATGAGGGACAAAAAGGGGGAGGGATATATCGATGCGGCAGTCGTTGTATTCTGCGTGATGTTTGTCATTGCCCTTGGCGTCAGGATATTCCCGGTTTTTATCACGAAGATACAGCTTGACAATTTTGCAGACGAGCTGGTGAGGGAGGCAGAGATCAGCGGCAGGGTTGGAAGTGAGACAACCGCAAGGCAGAGAACCTTGGAGGAAAAAACAGGGATACATCCAGCCGTAAGCTGGTCAAGAACCGGAAAAATCCAGTTGAATGAAGAGGTGACGGTAACACTGACGTTGCAGAAAGACCTCGGACTTTTTGGGAAATTAAGGTCGTTCCCGGTAACCATAAGGGCGAGGGCATCGGGAAAGAGTGAGGTGTATTGGAAATGAGAAAATGCTATCAGAGCTTCAAAAGACTTCTGACAGGGCAGGAGGGAAGCATGGCCCCGGTTGCTGTAGCTGCAACAATAGCCATGCTTTTTATCATCCTTGGTGTTTCAGAATACATGCGCCTTGTCATCACGGCAGCCGGAATCAAAGATGCCATGGAATCTGCCGTAGTTTCCGTGGTAAACGACAATTACAATGAAGTTTATCATGGTGTCAGGGAAGGATATGCTGCAGGATATGAGCCGGACGATACGGGATTTGCGGCATCCGTGGACCATGGGGATATCTATGGCAGGATGTGTTTTCTGCTTGGTCTGGAAGAGGATGGGAACAGTTATGTCCGCTATAACAACAGTGGTGAACTGGAGTACAGGCTCAAAAATCTTTCTGTGGACATCCACAACACGGCACTGGCATCGCCGGGAGGAACTTATTATGCGGATGCAGAGGTCACGATGGAAGTGCCTGTGCGTTTCGCAGGAAAAATCTTGTCGAATATGTCGGTCAGGTTGAAGGTGAGGGCGGCCTACCGGGAGAAATTTTAGTAACATGTTACAGATATCGTAAGACTTATTACATTTCCATAGACTTTCCAGACGTTCTATGGTAGCGTGTGAACTACGAAAATCAATCAAAAAAGCATAAGGAGGGAATGCCATGAAAGATAAGACAAAAAAGTGGCTGGCAGTCGCAGGACTTCTAGCAGTATGTGCGGTGCTTGTGTTTGGAATCAGCAGGGTGCTCTACCATGAGCCGGACAGGGAGGCACAGGTCGTGGAGAGAGAATCGGAGGAGACAGAACTTTTTGTGGAGACAGAAACACCGGAACCGGCTCCGGCAGAAAGCACAGAAGCAGAGATGGAAGAGCCGCTTGTGATCGAGACGGAGACAGGAACTTCCGTAAATGACAGGGAGCAGGAAATTCAGGAAACCCCGGAGAAAACAGAAGAGGAAAAACCGAGTGAGCCGCCTGCACTGTCTGAGGGAACCGCCACGGACCAGCCGGATACACCACCGTCCTATGAGGAGGAAAAACAGGAGGAACCGGCTCCGGCAGAGAACCAGACGCCAAAGACAGGTGATACCAAAGACGGCATGGTATATGTGGAAGGCTTCGGATGGATTACCGATGAAGGGGAAGGCTCAGGCACCTACGCAGATGACATGTATGAAAATGGCAATAAGATCGGAATCATGGATTAAATAAACAGAACGTAAAGGAAAGGCACAGCAGAAAATGTTGTGCTTTTTTTGTGGGCAGATACGGGCAGTGTGCCATATCTGCCCGCTGTGTTTAAAGGAGAAATGCATGAAATATATCAAACAGAAAATCCTGCTGTTTGTGCTTTTGCTTGCCATGGCAATGCCGGTATCGGTTTATGCAGCCGGGGAAGGGAACATCGACAATGGCGGTGGAGGTATGGGAGCAGGAACGGGAACTAATTTTTGGAGCAGCCACGATGAGGGTGTGCGTGTAACGGTAATCAGAGCCAGCGACGGTTCAGTTGCATCAGCATCCATTGACCTTACCAACAAGCATCCGACTGATATCCGGGTGCATTTTGGAAAAGTAAGCAAGACTTCCTACAGGAATGGCGCAGGACTTTCTGCAAGGATGGGAGGCTATACATTTTATAATCCAGCACAGTCCCTGCCACAGATTATCAGTACTTCAAGAGGAGGGGCAAACCTTGCAGCCATCAAACAGTACTTTACGGACGAGCAGGTGATCAGAGCCATTGCAGGATATGTCGGCATGGATTTCCAGACGCTGACAAACGGAGAGTACAAGCTGTTATTAGAGCCGATTGCATATGTGACGTTTGAGGGAGTCCGGACTGCGTTTACCGCCACGGAAGCGGCAAAATACAACCAGTTAAGGGGCGGCCTGTTGCGAAAGAAAATGCCGTCCCTGTCCCATAAAAACCTGCCGCTTGCCATGTTTTTGGAAACATCGGATTTAGGATATCCGGCGTGGAGCGGCTCTAAGACAGAGAAAGCGAATGATGAGGATATCATCCGCGCATTAGGACTTGGCATCGTGCGGTTTAATGAGGTGGTCACACCGGAAGTCATCGAAGCGGACTATGAATACCGTGTGGATACGGATGTGATAACGGCGGTCACGGTCAGTGGAGGACAGAGTGATCCGGACAACTCCGTCACCGTGACATTTTCTATTCTGGGAAGAAGCTACAAGGTTGAAAACGTGTATTACCCGGAGGACGGACAGCAGCTCGTGTGGGTAAAATGGCATACCCCGTCCACGGAACAGCACATCACGATTATCGTGACCGCCAGCGGAGGCAGTGCATCCGTGAGCCGGGGAACCATCACGGCGAACATTGTGGATCTGGATGACAATCCACCGCCAAATCCTGTTGCAGATGACAGAAATGACAGCTACCGGAAAGAAAATGCAGTGATGCCTGTAAATCCAGAAAAGACACAGGCGGCATGGAGTGTCTGGAAAGCCAAGTGGAAGGAAAAATGGGTATGGCACAGTGACTGGAACTGGGAGTCAGAGGATCATTCGGCAAGCTGTGAGGCAGGATGCACACAGAGCCATGGATACTGGCAGGATGATGGCGAGTATGTGGATGAAGGCTGGTGGGAATTTGAAGAGAAACATTATTCGGCATCCCTGACCGCAGATATGCATCTGGTCACGGATGAGAAGGCACCGACCGCGGACGGCATGGTTACCAAAAGCGGGTATGGTGTGAATGTTTCCCTGAGTGCAAGGGCATTGAGCAGCCAGACATCCGCAACAACAGCACCGCAGACAGCAGTCAGTTACTTCCCGGAATTTTATTACGAAACCTACTGGCGGCTTTTAGAGAGAACCAGAAATGGATACAGTGCGGTCTTTGAATTTAAGAATAATGAGTATTCCACTTATTACCGGAGGACACATTTCACACCGGTCTGGATGCCGGACGGGGAGTACCGGGTATACACGTACCTGCTCGACTGCTGGACACCGGATGGAATGCTTTCCGTGAACCTGTCAAACGCTGTGCAGATATCTGGAAGCCTGTGGGATGACTGGCATATCGCACCGCAGAATGTGAGGTAGGAAACCGATGGGATATGAGAGAATCCAAAAGCCGGAAGGACTGCTGTACCATTACACCAGAAAAGAAAATCTGGAATCCATCTTAAGGGATGGAAGGATACGGAAATTTTGTGACCGGGAAACATGGTTCACGAAATCCCTTGCAGATACGCTGCGGCTTATGTCACTCACGGTGATGCAGGAGGGAGCAGCTTATTATGATGCGAGCGGCAGGCTGCAGCGTTACCCGGCATTTGTACCGGAGGATTATGTAGTTTTAGAACTTACCCCGCGCTACCAGAGCGGGGAATGGGTGATCTGGAATCAGGAACTTCCACCCAATGCCCCGGAGTCCGTAAGGGAGCTTGCGGAAGAGTTCAGCCACTTAAAACTCGGATACCGTGGAGATTTAAAGTTCTGGGAGAATCCTGTCATTTATGAGATGACAGACCTTTTGGAAGAACCGGACCAGACCAGTGAAATGAAAATGCAGTAAAAAAACAGAAAAAAGGAAAGGAAGATCAGATGAAGAAAAAGAAATGGATGATGATGGCAGTGATGGTGCTTGCACTTACGATGATGTTTGGAACTACAGTATATGCGTCAGGGAAAGGGGATGTGGCAGGCGCAATCGAGGGTACATGGCAGGATGCCTCCGCACAGATCAAGACAGTAGTCAATAAGGTGGTGTTTCCGGCAATCGACCTGATACTTGCCGTATTCTTCTTTGCAAAGCTGGGTACGGCATACTTCGATTACCGAAAACACGGACAGTTTGAATGGGCGGCACCCGCAATCCTGTTTGCGTGTCTGGTATTCACGCTGACGGCACCGACCTATATCTGGAAAATCCTTGGCATATAGGGGATGGTGAGAAAGAAGGTGTCAGATGTTTATATTTGATTTTGTTGCGGAAACCGTACTAGACCAGATCATCGACTGGCTGTATGGGAAGATCGTTGGATTTCTCAATGATTTTTTTGCAATGATGAACAATATGGGGGTGGAATTGTTTGACCTGCCGTGGGTGAATGCAATTACCACTTTTTTTAGCTGGCTTGGCTGGGCATTGTTTGTGGTAGGGCTGGTGGTCGGAGCTTTTGAATGTGCCATAGAGTATCAGGGAGGAAGGGGCAGTATCAAGGATACTGCCTTAAACTATGTCAAGGGATTTATGGCGGTCAGCCTGTTTTCCATTCTTCCGGTCAACTTATACTCCCTAAGTGTGTCGCTGCAGAGTTCCTTCGGATCGGCATTATCCGGCATTACAGATGCGGAAAGCATCGGGATGACTGCACAGCAGGTGCTTATGTCAGCCGCCATGCCGGGAGTGGGGAATCCGATCCTGCAGATATTCTGTGCCGTGATGATGGGGTATGCCGTGATAAAAGTGTTTTTCGGAAACCTGAAAAGAGGAGGCATCCTGCTCATACAGATCGCAGTTGGAAGCCTTTATATGTTTTCTGTTCCAAGAGGATATATTGACGGTTTTACCCAGTGGTGCAAGCAGGTCATTGGAATCTGTCTCACCGCTTTCCTGCAGTCCACCATGCTCACGGCAGGACTCATGATCTTCAAGGACCATCCTCTGCTTGGTCTGGGTGTCATGCTTTCCTCCACGGAGGTGCCGAGGATTGCCGGACAGTTCGGACTGGACACCAGCACAAAGGCAAACCTGATGAGCGGAGTTTATGCAGCGCAGACAGCCATCAACATTTCAAAAACGGTTGTCAAAGCAGTGGCAGCATAAGGCGGTGAAAGGATGGAGAAAAAGCTGGGGAGTCTGTTCGATGGGATCGGGGGATTTCCATTGGCAGCAAAAAGAAATGGCATACGGCCTGTGTGGGCGAGTGAGATAGAAAAGTTTCCCATGGCAGTTACCATGCACCGGTTCCCGGAGATGAAACACATGGGAGACATTACAAAACTGCATGGGGAAAACCTCCCGGTTGTGGATGTGATAGCCGGGGGTTCGCCATGTCAGGACTTATCCATTGCCGGGAGACGCGCAGGACTTGCGGGGATGCGTTCCGGTCTCTTTTTAGAGCAGGTACGCATCATAAAAGAAATGCGCAGGCAGGAGGAAAGGAGGAAAAACAGCAGTGGAAGGAGAGCAGATGTCCCTGTTCGACCTCGGTATATGGTCTGGGAAAATGTGCCGGGAGCCTTCTCAAGCGGAGAACCAAAAGGAGCAGATTTTAAGAGAGTCCTCGAAGAAGTCTGTGGTATATCGGAGGAGTCCGTATCTTTACCTGGACCGCCGGATGGGGCATGGACTCCTGCCGGGATTATTCTGGGACAGGAATTCTCTGTTGCTTGGAGGGTACTGGACGCTCAATTTTGGGGAGTCCCCCAGAGACGCCGAAGAATCTTCCTTATCGCAGATTTTGGAGGTCACAGTGCCGGAGAGATATTATTTGAGTCCGAAAGCGTGTGGAGGCATTATCAGGAGAGCAGGGAACAGAGGAAAAAAGCTGCCGCCGATCTTGGAGGCGGCACTTTTGATGCAGGCACAGGAGCCGACATAGTGTGTCTGATGGATCAGGGAGGACAGCGGATGGATGTGTACCGGAACCTTATCGGTACACTTCTGGCACACAGTTCAAGCACACCGCCCATTATCATGGCGAGCAGTCAGGCAAATGCAGAAATCGGGATCGGATATTGTCCGACCATTACAGCCGCGGCAGGGATGGCAGGCAATAACCAGCCGATCCTGTTTGACAATCACGGACCGGACACCCGCTACAGCGGACCGGTGAAGGTGGCGCAGACCGTTACTTCTGCACTGGGGACGGGAGGCAACAATACGCCGCTTGCTGTTCATGGAGAACCCTACTGCATCGCCGGAAATGTCATCAACCGTCAGGATAAAAACGGGGGAAACGGCTGCGGCTATCAGCAGGGAGTCAGTTATACGCTGACAACAGAGGACAGGCATTGTGTGGCATACACGGATGACCTGCCGGAGCTTTATCAGGACGTGGTTGGAACATTGTGTGCCAAGGATGCAAAAGGGCTGAACAGTCAGTATGTCAGCCAGAGCAAATGCATTGTAAGCAGAAAGAAGCGTGTGAGGAAACTCATACCGCTTGAGTGTGAAAGACTCATGGGGTTCCCGGACCACTGGACGGACATTCCGGGAGCAAGTGACAGTGTCCGGTACCGGGCATTGGGAAACAGCGTGGCAGTGCCGTGTGTGGAATATATTCTCTGCGGCATTGCTTATTTTTTAGAAAGACAGGAGGGAGAACGGGATGTACATATACCCGGATAATCTGAAATCGAAAGCGAGCATGTGGCTGTGGGAGTTAAAAGACCTTGCAGTGACAGGAATCATCGTACTGGTATCTGTGTTTGCATTTGCCTATGCAAAACTGTGGTTCCCGATGGTGATAGCAGGCGTATACGCATTTTTAACGATACAGGTGGAGGATACCACCATCTTAAAATTTATCCACTATGCATGTGCGTATTTTTTGATGGAACAGCAGCATTATGAATGGAGGTATACCGCAAATGAAACGGAAGAATGAACAGTCCACAAGGGAGCTGATGGGGACAAAGGAACTGTCGGATTACAGCATCCGCACTTACCGGAAGGATGAGCTGGTCTATTTTCTGATCCAGCCGAGCAACCTGTCCGTGTTGTCGGAGGAGAGCCTTTCTGCAAGAATCTACGGACTCATGACGGTCTTAAAAGGCATCACGGAAATCGAGATGATGTGCTTAAATTCCCGTGAAAACTTTGAGGACAATAAAAGATATTTAAAGAACCGCGCGGAGGAAGAAACCAACCCGACTGTGCGGAAACTGCTGGAACTGGATGCAGGACACCTTGACCGGATGCAGGTGCAGATGGCAACGGCAAGGGAGTTTTTACTGATTATCCGGCTGAGAAACCAGAAGGAGAATGAGGTGTTCTCTTACTTAAATCGTATCGAAAAAATGCTGGTGGAACAGGGATTTACATCCAAAAGAGCGGATGAGGAGGACATGAAGAGGATACTGGCTGTTTACTTTGAACAGAATGTCACAACGGAAAAATTTGAAGAATTTGATGGGGAGAGGTGGATCATTTTAAATGAATAACAACAGAAAGAAAAAAACACAGACACAGACACCGGGGGAAGAGAGGCTTAAGAGTTTCCTTGACATGATCGCGCCGTCCGTCATCCAGTTTTACACGGATCATTATATCTGCGGGAATACGTTCCGCAGTGTCTGGGCACTCAGGGAATATCCGACTGCAACGGATGAGCAGGCAATCCTGCGCCACCTTGGGGAAAAGGACGGTGTGACACTGCGTATCTATACCAGACAGGTCACACCGGCAGAGGAGAAAAAAATTATCAGCAATGCGGCAAACAAGAACCGCATGAAACAGGGGAATACAGAAAATTTACAGGAGACAGTCACGGCAGCGAGCAACCTGCAGGATGTGACCAACATCATTGCGACCATGCACCGCAACAGGGAGCCGTTACTGCATACGGCTGTGTATCTGGAGTTATCCGCAGCGGACATGGATAAGTTAAAGCTGCTGCAGACCGAAGTGTTGACAGAACTCATCCGTTCCAAACTGAACGTGGATAAGCTGCTGTTGCGCCAGAAGCAGGGGTTCTTATGTGTGCATCCGGCTGGCAGGAATGTCTTTCTGGAGCAGTTTGAACGTGCGCTTCCGGCTTCGAGTGTGGCGAACCTGTTTCCTTTTAACTACTCCGGCAAGACCGATAAGAACGGATTTTATATCGGGAGGGATAAGTTTGGAAGCAATGTCATTGTAGATTTCAACCAAAGGGCGGATGACAAGACGAATGCCAATATCCTCATCCTTGGAAACTCCGGGCAGGGAAAATCCTACCTGTTAAAACTGATACAGACCATCCTGCGTGAGTCCGGGATGAAAGTCATCTGCCTGGACCCGGAGCATGAATATGTTGACCTGACCGGAAATCTGGGAGGCTGTTTTGTGGATCTGATGAGCGGGGAGTATATCATCAATGTGTTAGAACCCAAAACATGGGATGAAAACGGCAGCCCGGAGGATACGGAGGCACCCTATGCGTTCCGCTGTTCCTCAAAATTAAGCCAGCATATCTCCTTCTTAAAAGACTTTTTCCGAAGCTATAAGAATTTTACGGACAGCCAGCTTGACACGATAGAAATCATGTTGGCGAAACTTTATGAGAAGTGGAACATAGGGGATGATACGGACTTTGGCAGGCTTACGCCAAAGGATTACCCGATCCTGTCTGACCTTTACGATCTGATGGAAGAGGAATATAAGCATTACGATGCGAAGAAGAAACAACTGTATACCGCAGAGCTTCTGCAGGAAATCTGTCTTGGACTTCACTCCATGTGTAAGGGAGCGGAGTCCAAATTTTTTAACGGACATACGAATATCACAGACAGCAGTTTTCTGACTTTCGGTGTCAAGGGACTGCTTCAGGCGAGCAAAAATGTGAAGGATGCCATGCTGTTTAATGTGCTTTCCTACATGTCCAATGAACTTCTGACCAACGGGCATACGGCAGCCTGCATCGATGAGTTTTATCTGTTCCTTACCAACCTGACCGCCGTGGAATATATCCGAAACTTTATGAAACGTGTGCGAAAAAAGGACAGTGCCGTCATCCTTGCCAGCCAGAATCTGGAGGACTTCAATATCGATGGAATCCGGGAGTATACGAAACCGCTGTTTTCCATCCCAACCCATGTATTTCTGTTCAATGCGGGAAACATCGATTCCAGATTTTATATCGACACCCTGCAGCTTGAGCAGAGCGAATACAACCTGATCCGCTATCCGCAGAGGGGCGTGTGCCTCTATAAATGCGGCAATGAACGTTACAACCTTATGGTACATGCACCGGAGTACAAGGAGAAACTGTTCGGAAGTGCCGGAGGACGATAAAGCAGGGAAAAAGGAAGGAGGGATGCCAAACTATGGACATGAGGGAGCAGAAATTCGGCATTGAGATCGAGATGACAGGCATTACCAGACAGCGTGCTGCGGAGGTCATGGCAGCCTATTTTTCCTCTACGTTCAGCTATGACGGCGGAAGCTATGAAGAGTACAGTGTCAGGGATGCGGCAGGCCGCAGATGGAAAGTCATGTATGACTCCAGCATTGAGGCGCAGAAAAAAGGCGGCGGTTATGCGGGGAGTGAGTACAAGGTAGAATTTGTTTCCCCTATCTGTGAATACGCGGATATCCCTGTCATACAGGAACTCATCCGGCAGCTCCGGCATGCAGGTGCAGTGGCAGGAAAGAATACAGGCATCCATGTGCATATCAACGCGGCACCCCATGATGCAAGGACACTGCGGAACATCACCAACATCATGTACAGCAAGGAAGATTTGATCTATAAGGCACTTCAGGTAGATGTAGAGAGGGAGCATCGTTACTGCCAGAAGGTGGAAGAGGACTTTTTGCAGGAACTGAACCGGAAGAAACCAAAGAGTCTGGAGGAAGTGAGCAGGATCTGGTACAAGGGGGTTGATGGAAGGCACAGGCATTACCATGAAAGCCGTTACCACTGTCTGAATCTGCACAGCGTGTTCCAGAAGGGAACGATTGAGTTTCGTCTGTTTAACTCCACTACCCATGCAGGAAAAATAAAGGCATATATCCAGCTCTGCCTTGCCATTTCTGCGCAGGCATTGAACCAGAAATGTGCCAGCCGGATCAAGACTGCCAGCACCAACGAAAAATATACATTCCGTACCTGGCTGTTAAGGCTGGGAATGATCGGGGATGAATTTAAGACGGCGCGGAAGTTTCTTCTGGAAAATCTGGAGGGCGGCATTGCATGGAAGGACCCGGAACAGGCTGTGAGACAGAAGGAAAGACTGCGTGCGATGAAAGAAAAGAAAGAACTGGAAATCGGACATGCACAGCAGGCAGACAGCATGGAAGAAGAGGTGCCGGAGGATGCACAGGGAATGAACATGACCATGTAAAAACAAAACGCAGAGAAAGGAAACAAGAATATGAACATGACAGGAAGAAGATATATTGCATACGGCTCGAACTTAAACCGGGCGCAGATGGCACTGCGCTGCCCCGATGCAAAGGTGGTAGGAACCGGGGAAATCAAGGACTATGAGCTGTTGTTCCGTGGAAACAGGAACGGGGCGGTAGCTACGGTGGAGCCGAAAAAAGGGGAGAGTGTACCGGTGTTAATCTGGGAGATTAGTCCGAGAGATGAGTTTAACCTGGACCGTTATGAGGGATATCCGAGACTGTATGGAAAAGAAATGCTGGAAGTGGAGCTGGATGGAAAACGGGAGAAAATGATGGCATATACCATGACGGAGGGGTATGCCATGGGAGTCCCTTCGGAACATTACCTTGCTACCATCCGCACCGGATATCAGGAGGCAGGATTTGATGAGGATGTTCTGATGGCAGGTGTTGAAAAGAGCAGGGAACGAATGAAACAGGAGATGGAAGCAGAGAGAATGGAGGAAGCACCATGGAGCCAGCAACTGCCGCTCTGATCGCAAGGGCAGCCATAGCAGCCGGAACCAATAAAAAAGTGTGGACAGGGATTGCCTCCGTACTGGCAGCCTTGTGTCTTCCGGTCATCCTTGCCGTCATGTGCTACATTAGCATTGCCTCCGGTGGAACAGAGCATAACCGGGCGGCAGTGCATCTGGCATTCGATGGAGGGGAAGCACCGGATGGAATGCCTGCGGATTATCAGGCTTATGTCCGCCAGATGCAGGAAAGTTTTGCGGAGCTGGATGCCATATTAGATGACATTGATGGCATGACAGAAGGGGAAGTGTGCGACAGGTATCTGGTCAAATCCGTTTTTTATTCTCTGTATTTCGGCGCAGACCGGGTACGGCTTGAGACGGATGATTATAAAAAATTCGCAGACTGTTTTGTGGATTATGAGGAACGGACACAAAACATAGAGCAGGAGGACGGGACCGTCACGCTGGAAAAATATACCGTGGCAGTTGCCATTGGGGATAAGACAAAAATCTTCCAAAAACTTGCATCCGACTATGGAGTTACCGCAACTTATGAACAACAGTCCAATGCAGTCAATGTGTGGTATGTGGCAAAGTATGACACGGCAGCCCCGACAGAGGGGGATGAATTTTCCGACTGGAGCGGCTGGAACGGGGCAGGGGATATCCCTGTGTATGATCTGCCAGCCAACGGGAATGGAAGTGATGTCGTACAGCTTGCATTATCGAGACTGGGGCATCCGTACTCGCAGGCACTCCGCGGAACCGGGAACTATGTGGACTGCAGTTACCTGACGCTGTGGTGTTACAGGCAGATAGGAATCTCCCTGCCGGGAACGGCGGCAGAGCAGGGAAGATATATGGTGGAGCATAACCTGACGGTTGCAAGAGAGTCACTGCAGCCGGGGGACCTTGTGTTCTGGAGCCACAAACCAAACGGAAGATACATGAACATCACGCATGTGGGAATCTATGCCGGAGACGGCATGGTCGTGGATGCATCCTATTCCAAAGGGAAGGTGGTGTACCGTCCCCTGTTTGATAACGATAAGCAGGTACTGTATGGCAGGCCGCAGTAATTTTTCTGATGCCGCAGGCATCTGTTTTCCGCCAGAAAAATGGAAATGAAGGAGGAGCGATATGGCAGAAAAAGAAATAAAAATCACATTTGCCGGGGAGAAACTGGAGGCATTAAGTTTCTTTCTGGCAGAGCAGGGAGGAAAAACCGTGGAGGAGCTGTTGAAGAGCCATCTCGATAAATCTTATGAGAAAAATGTTCCCGCACAGGTCAGAAAATTTGTGGAGAGCAGGATGGAAACCCCACAGCAGACAGCAAATCAGGAGCAGGAATCCCAGAGAACGGGAGGCACAAGACAGCAGAGGGCATCCGGCAGACGGAGCAGGGAGACACAGCATCAGGAAGAGCAGCCGGGAGAGCCGGTGCCGGAAACTGTGGAAGAGACAGCAGAAAATACGATGCACATGGGAATGTGAGGCGGATAAGTGAACGGATATGAAGAGAAAATAAAAGACCGTCTGTTTCTGGAAGTGTGCAATGCGGCAGGCAGGGAAGAATGGAGCGGACTGGCGCATCAGCAGAAGGAAAACCTCATGCTGGTATGCCGTCTGAGTGGGTATGATGAAAAGTTTCAGAGGGACTGCGGACTTGTCACCAGAGAGCAGATGGAGCATTGGGGGATAGAAGAAGGGGTGCTTTTTCAGGATGCATGGGCAAACATGTTTGCAAAACGTCCGCCGGTCCTTATGGATTTTGAGGATGCCTACGGGCATCATTATGACCAGAATATCCTTTCGATGGAGAAAAAACCGGAGAGAATCTGGAGGACGGATGCCGACTTCTACGTCCTTACCAACAACGTGGACCATGGGGCGGTGTACATGATGGACGAGGCAACGCTGCAGAAATCAGCAGAAAAACTGGATGGAAATCTGATCGTCCTTCCGGCATCCATCCACGATGTGTATCTCATGGTGGAGCGGGAAGGTCTTGACATGGAACGGCTGAGGAATGGGGTATATGGAGCAAACAGGGCGTTCCCGGAGGCAGACTATCTGTCCGATGAGATTTACCGATATGACAGGGATACGCACAGGCTGTCTGTCATACCGGGGAGCGTGCAGGAAGAGCAGGCAGGAATGGTGCTGTATCAATAGTGTGTTTTTCTGAAAATGATTTCAACTGAGAGTTTATAGGAAGGAGGAGCTATGAGAGCAGTATTTTCCAGAAAAGAGCCGAAGATAGAGACGAAAGAGTTCTGTGTGGAAAAGGTCATCACGCTTCCGGCTGGGGAGTATGAATCTTTCACCAATCATCTGATGCACAAGCATGATTTTATCAGGGAAAATGTGGATTTCATGTATGAAAAAGATGGGGTGCGGCACTGCCTTTTAGTAACCGGAGAGGGCATGGAGGAAGGTGTGCTGGTGGAGAGCGAAGGGGCATCTTACGCCAGATACTTTGCCTTTGTGCCATCGGTAAGCGGCATTTTGGAACAGGAGCAGGCAGTGAAGGAAACACAGACGCTGTCCATGATAAAGGAAAGCGGACAGGAAGAGCAGACAGGAATGGTGCTTTCTTAAGGGTGTGTTTTTCTGAAAATGATTTCAACTGAGAGTTTAAATTTGGAGGTAAAGAGATGAAACAGGCAGTCGTTACGATCAAATATGATGAGGAAAAGTTAAATGCTGTGAAACAGTACATGGGAAAAAAGGATGCGGATTTTGATGCGGAGCTGAAGGAAGTCCTTGGAAAAATGTATGAGAAATATGTGCCGCAGGCAGTCCGTGAGTACATTGAAAGCAGAGGGGATGTGCCGCCTGCAATCAAAAAGGCAAACCGCCAGCAGGGCAAAAACAGTGCGGCATCCGGCAGTGCTGCGGAGAATGAATAGGGAACGGAGGAAGCATGGACGAGATAAAGATTCTGAAAGTAGAGCCAGGGAAACCTCCCTGTGTGAAGGAGATTGCGAATGACTTTAAGGCAAGTCAGGCAGAGGTGGAGGGAGACATTGAGTGCGTTGGTTTTGGAGATGGATGTGTGGCAATAATCAACGCTGAAGGAAAAATAAATGGAATGCAGCCGAACCGCAGGAATGGTGATGACATCATCTGCGGTCCATTTTTTATCTGTGGGGATACCCCGGACGGTGATTTCATTTCCCTGACAGAGCAGCAGATCGAGGAATATACCAGACGATTTGGAGAGATTGAGCAGTTTACAGGGCAGGATACCGGAACTGGAGCCACATATGACCATCCTCGCTTTTTAAGAAAGTGACAGGACAATGGAAAGGAAACGGCACAGACACCGCCGTGTGAGCCTGCGTGTGGCAACGTGTGCCGTTATTCTGCAAAACTGGATAAAGTGACCGACTAGGCAGTATTCTGCCCTGTGTGAGCCGATTTGGAGAAATTAACAGAAAACCCGGAGTGCGGAGGCATATAAGACTCCGAAAATGGGGATGAAATGGGGGCTGTAAAACAGGGTCGAAAATAGTGCAGGTTAAAGGGGTTATGCCGCTTTTGGGCGGCCTAACCCGTGAAACACCCACCGGCAGAGCCGTTGGGGGATTTGTGGTATGGCATAACTTTTTTGAAGATTTGGAAGAAGTTATGCCTGTTTTTATTGTTTTTAAGGATTGAAAGGCATTGAGGGAACTTAAGTTTATGCCTTTCGCAATAATGCTTGCAGGCAGAAGAAAAATGGAAAGGAAATGAGTAGTCCCGTGGGGTAAGGTGCGCACCACTACCGGTATGGGACTATGAAAGTTTTAGAATTATTTGCAGGAACACGGAGTATCGGGAAAGCCTTTGAAAGTAGAGGGCATGAAGTATTCAGTGTGGAGTGGTCTAAGGACTTTGAGAACATTGATTTGTATGAAGACATCAGTAAGGTAACCGCAGAAGATATCTTAAGGCTTTTTGGAAAGCCGGATGTCATCTGGGCGAGTCCGGACTGTTCCACATTCAGTATTGCTGCAATCAGTCATCACAGAAGAAAAAATCCTGAAACCGGAAGTCTGGAACCGGTCAGTGCATATGCAAAATTTTGTGACATGGTAGATCAGCATGTGCTGAAACTTATTGAAGAGTTACAGCCAAAGTATTATTTTATTGAAAATCCCAGAGGTGGTATGCGGAAGATGGAATGGATGAAAGGTCTGTCAAGATACACCGTGACATATTGTCAGTACGGTGACAACCGGATGAAGCCGACTGACATTTGGACGAATCATCCCGATCCGAAGTTCTTGCCGATGTGTCATAACGGAGATTCGTGTCACGTGGCAGCTCCAAGAGGAAGCAAGACTGGGACGCAGGGATTAAAAGGAGCCAGAGAAAGAAGTGTGATACCGCAGAAATTATGTGACCATATCGTAGACATCTGCGAGGAGTAGTAGAGAAGGAGGAAGAGAGTGGCAGGCGAAGGAAAAGTAAGGAAGGGATTTTATATTGAGGAAGACTTGCTGGAGCAGATAGACGGATTATTGGAGCAGGCAGATGTGAAATCAAGGAATGAATTTTTGAATCAGGCATTGAAATTTTATATCGGCTATCTGACATTAGAGAAAATCGAAAACTATATGCTTTCCACTATCTCCTCAGTGATGCATTCCACAGTGAAGGATAGCGAGAACCGAATGGCTCGTGTGATGTATAAGCTGGCGGTGGAAACCTCTAAGCTGTCTCATGTGATTGCGTATAGTCATGGAGTGGATGAAGAGGCATTAAAGAAGCTACAAGCAAAGTGTACGGATGAAGTGAAAAGAATTAATGGTGCTGTAACTTTTGAGGATGCATACCGTTTTCAGAATGAATAAATTATGCTAGATAATTGGCGAAATAAAAGGGCTGTGCTATGATAAATATATACTTGAAAGAGGCCGATATTTATAACGGAGGGTAAGGCATATGTCAGAAGATATTAGAGCAAAATACTTTTTACCGCCAGATGATTATGAAATTCTACGCTTTGGGGGCGAGTCTGTTAAGGATGAAGAAAAAGGAATTGAGAGGATGATGAGATATTATCAGGAATTCGGATTAACAGAAGAGCAATTGCGAGAGAATAGTCAGAAGTATAACCTTAATCAGATGTTTCAGATTGTAAAAGATTATTTTGAAAAGGAATATGGTTATCATGGTAAGGGAATAGAACTAAGCAACCGCTATCAGCACTCTGTGAACAGCTATATTTTCTTCGATGAGGGAAGAGAACAGTTTGTACATATTGATGAATTATTTGAATCATCCGTGATGTCCTTTTTCTTAGTGGTTTTAAAATGGTCGAAAGAATTTGATGACCTAGAGATATATGGAAATTGTTTTTTGTATCTTTTATTTATAATGAATGATGTGAGTATATTGGGTGATATTCCGAATGAGAAATCAAATGAAGCATTGTTACAGATTATGCAGGGGGATGCACAGATTATGAATCTGGCATCATCATGTTATTGGACAGTGGTCATATTTAGTTTGGCACATGAAGTTGCACATTCATATTTTGCTAGTATAGGAAGAAAATTCTCAAACAGACGGAAGGAAGAATTTGAAGCAGATGCAGTAGCATATGATATCGTTTTAAAGATTATTATTGACCAAAGTAAGTTGGAAGAGCAGAAAAGAATTATAGAAGACTATACTTATCTTGCACCAGTTATGTACATGCAGTTTTTTGATTTGTTTTATTACACAGACAGGGTGCTGTATAATAAAAGGATAACAACGGATACACATCCTCTTCCCAAAGATAGGATAAGTCATTTGTTTGCTATTGCCAATGATGATAAGTATGATTTTGACACAGTGGATGGAAATCATTTGTACAGTGGATTTTTGGATGCATATGACGAATATCGTACACAGTTAATTCTGAAAAAAGAGAGAGGGAAATTGGCTAAGATTATTCGAACAGAAGAAAGAGAACGGAGGCAGAGAAGAGATGAACAGAACGGAAGCCAGACAATTGGATTGTGAAATAAGAGAATGTTTAGAGAACTTTTCAATAGAGCAAGGTTTAAATCCTAAATTTGGAGAATTGATAATGGATAATTACTTAGAAATTATTCCAGATGATTCAAAGAGAGAGATGATTTTTCTTGGAAAAGAGTCATCTTCATACAAAATGGGAAATATTAGGTTGGATTTAAGAAGCGTATTAATTGCACTTGCAGATTTTGTGGCATCTTTGAATAAACCGGAAACCTTTTTTCAATATGTACAATTAGTAATCATATCTATTTTTTGCGTAGGAGCTATTACAAAAAAGGAATTAGATTTTAATTGTGCAGTAATAGTATCGGTGCTTCATAGACGAAATGCTTATGAGATAGGATTTACTGTTGAACAAGTGAAAGCAGAAATTAATAAAATGAAGGACGATGATCAATTAGAAGAATTTGTCATGGAGAGATTAGAGAAAAATATTGGAAACTTGTTAAAGTGGAATGTCATCTGTATGGAAGAAGAAAAAATATATCTTAATGAGAGAGTTTGGGGAAAGATTCAATAGCTTATGAGCAAAGGAAAGGTGGATGCTGGTTGAAAGATTTCGTGAGTTTTATTAAGAATTATTCGACAAGAGATTTTATCTATTTTTTCTCAGAAATATCAATCGAACTATATAAGAAACAGCAAAATAAGTCAGAAGATGAATTAAGGTGTAGTATCACATTTCCATTGAATGCTATCTTGCATGGATTTATACATCGGCAGGTGCAGGTGATGTTGTCGGCATGGGATATTCAAGACATGGCGTATGTTTCAATTGTTAATGCAAATGATTACAGAAAAGAAATCATGACAAGAGAAAAAGCTGGTACAGTGGTAAATTTGTATAGAGGATATGAGAATGAACATTCCAATAGCGAATATATCAAAGATGCAAAATTGCCGGATATATTTAAGTTTATGATGGGCATGACATATGAACAGTTTAAGTATCAGAATTTAGCATGGACATACCAGAGCTTTAGCCGAAATTATCATATTTTGCTTGGCTCAAGTAAAATTAGCAGGGATGAGATTGTAGATATAAATGAAATTACAGAAGAATTGTTTGGTCTGAGTGCAGACGAGTTTCTGACCAATGTACTTTATTTGTTGTGGTTATCCAGTGAACGTCCCGATCCGTTAGGGGCAGAAGATGATTTATATAAGCATGGGGCATACAGCATACTCACCAAAGAGAATTTGGAGAAAATTATTAATTATTATTCTGTTACATATGATGATGTAAGGAAGTCTCCAATACAGAAACAATTGTTTTATAGCAAACCTTTTGTGATTACTCAAAAGAACAAAGAGCCAATTATGGTCAGTATGTATTTGGTACAGATGCTCTTTGCAGATGGTTTATATTGGTTAATTCGGGATTACTATTATAAGAATGGTAAGGGAACTGGGTTCATTATTGCTTTTGGAACAATGTTCGAAGAATATTTTATGGAACTGGCTGAGATTTATCTGTCAGAGGGTATGTGGCACAAAATTCCAGAACAAGATAAAAAGAGTGCGGATTTCTTTGTAGAATTTGAGGATGCGGTATTCTTGTTTGAACTAAAATCAGGACTGCTTGGAATAAAGGCAAAGCAGCAGGCACCAGATGTTCAACAGATTGATACATTTTACAAAAGAAATATTTTAGAAGCACATGAACAACTTAAAATGTCTGAAAAGGAATACCATGGACAAAAGCCGGTTATTAAAATTTTTTTGCTGTATGAGAGTATGACGAATACGCAAATTGTAATGTCTTCGATACCAGAGATATTTGTTGATGACAGCAGATGTTATATCATGACCATAGAAGACTTGGAGATGATGCTGGCTACATATAAAAATGATAAAGAAAAATTTGTAAGGGTAGTAAAAACATTAGTAGCTAATCAGAACAGCAATACTCAGGTTACAAGTGTTTTACATGTCCTGAATGATTGTGATGCTGTTGGAGACATGCACTTTATTGGAGACAGAGACTATTTTATGAAAATAGCAAAAAAGATGGAATGTGAGTTAGATATATAAGGGAGTTTATTATGTCAAGCATAAGAGGTAAAAGAATTGTGATGACATTAATGTACATGCTTATTTGAGCTATAAATCGTGCAGAATGGAGGAGTGACTAATGAAAAAGAAAGTAATGGAATACATTGATAATTTTATTGGAAATAGCATCTATGATATTTTAAAATTTATTTTTTTTCTATTAATTCCTTCTGGTATGATTACAACATTTGTAGAAAGTGCGATATCTAAAGTAGTTAAGAATACATTTGTAGTGGTTTTGGTAACCTGTTTAGTATTGATTAGTTCTGTTATTGTTGTGTTGATAATATATAAAAATATTAGAAAATATAAATTTGAATATATTTATCAGTATGTTACTTTTGAATACAGTTTAGAACGAATGGTGGTTACAACTGAATACAAAGTAAAAGCCAAAAGAAATAATTTGAAAAGCATGTATTCACGGTCTAGTTGGTTTAAGGATGAAAAACAAAAAATAAAATGCCTTAATAAAAATTATAAGATAAACTACTTGGAAAATAGGGATACAAGTACAGAATTTGAAGTAGTATTTGATTCACCGATGAAAAAGAATGAAGTAAGAACTATTACAGTACGTGTAGAAGTAACAAATAAGCACAGGCATTTTGAGAATTTTTATTCAAGAGAAATTATATCACCAGTCAATGAATTAAAAATCACCTTAGTTATACCATCAAAGTATAAAGTGAAGTCTATTTTAAAAGAAGAAATCTATGGAAGTTTTCGAGACGAAAGATCTATAAGTAAGAAAGAAGATTTTAATATGGTTTATGTATGGACAATACCAAAGCCTAAGATGAGATATGAATATAAAATAAGTTGGTAGGAGAGGATAATGCCCAAATTAATTTTACGTTGCAACTATCTCAAGAATGCCCCACCTTCACATCTCGCCAATTACATGAATTATATCAGCACCCGTGAAGGTGTGGAGAAGATAGACAACACCTGCGGTTTACTCCCGGCTACGGTCAAGCAAAAGGAACTGATAGCAGATATCCTGTCAAAGATAGAGGATGCAGACCGCATGCATGAGTATTATGATTATCTCCAGAGGCCAACAAGAGAGAATGCGACAGAGTTTATTACGCAGGCATTGGAAAACAACCTTGATATTATTGCCAAGAAGAAAAACTATATAGATTATCTTGCAAACAGACCAAGAGTAGATAAAATCGGTACTCATGGTCTGTTTTCTAATGAGGGGGAGTCTGTTGTACTGTCCCGTGTGGCAGAAGAGGTGGCAAATCATCTGGGAGTGATATGGACCAATGTCATCAGCCTGCGAAGAGAGGATGCGGAAAGGCTTGGGTATGACAGTGCTGCACAGTGGCAGGCACTTTTACGGAGCAGGGTGGAACTTCTGTGTGAAAACTATAAGATAGACAGCAGGAACCTTAAATGGTATGCCGCATTCCACAATGAGTCCCATCACCCTCATGTACATTTGGTGGTGTACTCCACAAATCCATCGGAAGGTTATCTATCGCCCAAAGGCATTGAAACCATGAGGTCCACTTATGCCCATGATATTTTCCGTCAGGAGTTTATGAGTATCTATGAAAAAAGAACAGAGCAAAGGGAACAGTTGAAGGAGCAGGCGAATAAGAGTCTGCTTTTTTTATTGCAGGAAATGCAGAGCGGAATCTGTCACAATGAAAAAATTGCAGAACAGATGATGGTTTTATTCAGACGGTTAATGAACACTGGAGGCAAGAAGGTATACGGATATCTGAAAGCAGATGTAAAAGCAATCGTCAATGGTATTGTGGATGAACTGGCAAAGGAAGAAAAAGTGGCGGAGTGCTATAAACAGTGGCTGGAGAGCAAAAGTGAGATACTTCATTTTTACAAGGATGCAGATGCAGAGCAGCTTCCACTGTCAGAGCAGAAGGAATTAAAAAGCATCAAAAACATGGTTATCCGGGAAGCAGTCCGATACGGAGAAGGGTATCTTTATACAGAGGATGAGGGACTGGAAGCTTTGGAAACCGAAAGGGAAGAAATGGGTGCAGATGATTCTGAAGTGTCAGAAGATATGGTGGAGGTTCCCGTAGATTATTCCGAGGATGAGCCGGAAGAGGAAGAACCGGACGGTCAGGAGTTTTATGCCAAGTGGACAGATGCCTATAAAGAGGCAAGGGAATATCTGTATGGTACACCTCAGATAGAGCCGGATGAGGAAGCTGCCTATGAAATCATGAAAGAGGAGGCAGGGCAGGGAAATGCCTATGCAATGGCAGACATGGGAAAGATGTATGCACAGGGTATTTTTGTGGAAGCAGACAAGACGAAAGCACAGGAGTGGTATGAAAAGTCTCTAAAGGCAATGCTTGTTGTGGAAGACAGAAAAGAAAACACTTATCTGGAATACCGCATCGGTAAAATGTATCAGTATGGATTGGGAACCGAGGAGAATCTGCCGGAGGCGGCCAAATGGTTTGAGATAGCATCAGGCAAGGAACATAAATATGCACTTTATTCTCTTGGTATGCTGTATCTGCATGGAAAAGGTGTGGAGCAGGACGAGGGAAAAGCCTGTCAGTTGTTTCAGCGTTCCCATAAAAAGGGCAATCCTTATGCATCCTTTGAGTTGGGGAAATTGTATGAAGCCGGAAGAGGAACCCAGAGGAATACGGATCTGGCGGAGAAGTGCTACCGGGTAGCGTTTCTTGGGTTTTTAAATCTGGAAAAGAAGTCCAGGGATGATACCTTATGGTACCGTATCGGAACCATGTACCTGCAAGGCGTTGGTACCGAAGCAGATGAAAAGGAAGCCGAAAAATATCTTTGTAAGTCTGCGGGCTATGGAAATACCCATGCAGCCTATCAACTGGCAAAGCTGTACATCCGTCAGGAAACGGAGAAACTGCAAAGGAACCCGAAAGAAATACCGGACTATAAAAAAATCAAGCAGGTACTTAAATGGCTGGAGGCAGCTTCCGAGCAGGGCAATTCTTTTGCAGATTATGCCCTTGGGAAGCTGTATACGGACGGAGAACTGATAGCGAAGGATATGGAAAAGGCATTCCATCATTTACACAAGGCAGCGGATGCAGATAATGCCTATGCGTGGTACCGGTTAGGCAGACTATATCTGTCGGATGAGTATAAGGACATTGGCAGAGCAGTCCGCTATCTTACACTGGCAGCAAACCGGAAAAATGAATTTGCATCATACCGGCTTGGGAAGTTATATCTTGCAGGGGAGGAGGTAGTAAAAAATGTAGAACTTGCCATACGGTATCTGGAGGAGTCAGCCGGCGTGGGAAATCAGTATGCACAGTATGTCCTTGGCAAGGTGAATCTGATGGGAAGAGAGGTAGAGCAGGATAAGGAAAAAGCATACGAATATTTCAGATTGGCAGCGGAGCAGGGAAATGTGTACGCTGCTTATTTTCTGGAACACTGGAATGATATGCCCCATCCGGATTTACTACTAATGGCAACCAGACTCATGCATCATCTGGAAAAAATCATGGAGGACGATGTTTCTGGAAAGAAAGGAGGCAGACGAGCCGGTATGGATCGTAAGCTGGCTAGAAAGATTAAGAATAAGAAAATTGCACAGGGTCATGCAAGAGATGATAGGGAAGAAATGGTACAGACACAATAGGAAGGAGGAGCAGATTGGGAGATTTCATTTATTTTACAGAGGAGCAGAAGGAAAGAGCCAATGCAGTACCCATCATGGATATTTTGAAACGGGAGCATGAAGAAGTGGAACGCTCCGGAAATGAATGGAGATGGAAGCGGCATGGTAGTGTGACGTTCCGTGGAAACCGCTGGTACAGACACAGTCAGCAGATGGGAAGCCATGCTATTGATTTCATGCAGGAGTTCTTTGGGATGTCTTATCCGGAGGCAGTTACCTATTTGCTTAATGGGGAAACAGGGCAGGTTATTCATGGAGGCAGTCCGCCAAGGGAAACTGCGGGAAAGAGAGCCGCACGTCCCAGGGGAGAGGAAACCACAGAAGAAAAAGAACCGAAAATATTAGTGCCGCCGGAAAAGAACGATACCATGAAAAGGGTATATGCCTATCTGATGCAGAAGAGGCATATCAGTAGGGAGGTGCTGTCCTTTTTTGCCAGACAGGGAATCCTGTATGAATCAGCAGGGCATCACAACGCTGTATTTGTCGGAGTGGATAAAGAAGGGAATCCACGCCACATACATAAAAAGGGAACCTGCTCGGATGGCAGGAGCTTCCGCATGAACGAAGATGGTTCTGACTCTTCCTACGGATTCGGTTATGCCGGAGCCGGGAATAAGCTGTATGTGTTTGAGGCACCGATTGATTTTTTATCCTTTCTGACCTTGTACCCAAAAAACTGGCAGAAGAACAGTTATATCGTTTTAAACGGAGTTTCAGAACATGCCATGCTGCAGATGTTAAAGGATTATGCGAATCTGGATACGGTTGTGTTGTGCTTAGACCATGATCCGGCAGGCATAGAAGCCTGTGGAAGACTGGCAGATATTCTGGTGCAGAATGGGTACAGACAGATTAAGAATTTAAAATCCTTCTGCAAGGACTGGAATGAAGATTTAAAACTCCTGCATGGGGAAGAAGTAATTCCGGCACAGGAGCATCCAAAGATTCTGGAATGCGATGCGTGGATGGAAATACTAAAGCAGGTCACAGACAGTGTGGATATGAAGTATGCCACCAAGGAAAGCGTGTGCCGGTATTATCAGGACATTTACAATGCACTGAAGAAAGGAAACGGAAAAGAACATCTGGAGGATGCTTTCGACAGTGGAGGAATGCTTTTAACCGGGGTGTTAATCCGATGCATGGAGAAAACAGGCAGTGAACTTGGCAGGGAAACAAGTGCAGATGAAATACTGGATAACCTGCATAAGCGATACCGGCCACATAGGGATAAGGGGAACTACAATACAAGGCTTCGGAACATGCAGAAAGCCTTTGAGGAACTGATGGAGGTATTTGACAAAAAGGATTTGTCCTTAAAAGAGAATAAAGAAGAATTTGTGAAGAAATGTATGAGCCTGACGATGGAGTGTATCAAGGCTCATATTTTTGTTGCAACAGAATATGAGGAACCCATACAGAGAAAGGAGATGAGGATGGAATGCAGCCAGTCGTGATGTTATTGGTGTCAGGGGTAATTATGTTTTCTGTGATTGGAGGACTTTCCCTGCTGGCACATTATTATACGCTCAATGGAATCAAGAGTAAGACCGTAGGAGATGGCCAGCACGGAACCGCACGGTTTGCTACCAAGAAGGAGATTGAGGAAACCTATGTGGAAGTAGCCTATGAGCCGGAGAAGTGGAGGAAAGGAGAAAACCTGCCGACAGCACAGGGACTTGTGCTGGGGAGCATTGAAAGGGCAGGAAAGCTATATGCCCTTGTGGATACCGGGGATGTGCATTGCCTGATGATTGGAGCAGCAGGTGTGGGTAAGACCGCACACTTTCTGTATCCCAACATCGAATATGCCTGTGCCTGCGGAATGAGTTTTCTGACTACGGATACCAAGGGCGACCTTTACCGAAACTATGCAGGCATCGCCAAGAAATACTATGGGTACCACACCGCAGTCATTGATTTAAGAAACCCAACTAGAAGTGATGGAGATAATATGCTCCATTTGGTAAACAAGTACATGGATGAGTATCTGGCAGATCATAACAACTTAAGTGCCAAGGCAAAGGCAGAAAAGTATGCAAAGATTACTGCCAAGACAATCATATCCTCTGGGGGAGCCGACAGTGCCAGCTACGGACAAAATGCATTCTTCTATGATGCCGCAGAAGGTGTGCTGACCGCAGTCATCCTGTTAATAGCAGAATTCTGTCCCAAGGAGAAAAGACACATCATTAGTGTATTTAAACTGATTCAGGATTTACTGGCGCCATCCAAGGTAAAAGGAAGAAATCAGTTTCAGTTGCTTATGGCAAAGCTTCCGGATACCCACAAAGCCAAATGGTTTGCCGGGGCAGCTTTAAATACCGCAGAGCAGTCCATGCAGTCTGTTCTTTCCACAGCACTCTCCAGACTGAACTCCTTTCTGGATTCCGAACTGGAGCAGATACTGTGCTTTGATACCGCTATCGATGCTGAAATGTTTTGTAAGCAGAAGACAGCGGTATTTTTAGTGATGCCGGAAGAAGACAACACCAAGTATTTTATTATCTCTCTGATTTTGCAGCAACTCTATAGGGAAATCCTTGTGGTGGCAGATGAGAATGGAGGAAAGCTGGATAACCGTGTGGTTTTCTATTGGGATGAGGTCGGAACCATACCAAAGATTGAGAGTGCGGAGATGATGTTCTCTGCATCCCGTTCCAGAAGGGTAAGTATCGTACCCATGATACAGTCCTTTGCACAGCTTAATAAGAACTACGGAAAAGAAGGGGCAGAGATTATCATCGATAACTGCCAGGATACCATCTTCGGTGGATTTGCACCAAACTCGGAATCCGCAGAGGTACTGTCCAAGAACCTTGGAAACAAGACGGTCATGTCCGGCTCCATCAGCAGGGGAAAGAATGATCCGAGTCAGTCCCTCCAGATGATACAAAGACCATTGATGACACCGGATGAATTAAAGTCCCTGCCAAAAGGAAACTTCATCGTGTCCAAAACAGGCAGCCATTCCATGAGGACCAAGCTGAAACTGTTCCTAAAGTGGGGCATCACATTTGAGGAGCCTTACGAGATAGAGGAAAAGTCAGCAAGAAAGGTGACCTATGCAGATAAGCAAGAGATAGAAGAAGAGATTATCCGCAGATATATGTGCTGTGTGGATGAGGAGCCGGAAAGTACGGAACAAGGCACTGCATCCAGAAGTGGCGGTATTCCGCAGTCCCAGATGAATGAAACGGTGGGAAAGGTCAGACAGGCACTCAGGACAGAGGATTAGGTGATTGGTTGAACAAAAAAGAAATATATGAAGCAGAACTGCCCCATAGGGCTGTGGCGGTATATCTGTATCTAAAGGATCGTGCGAATAAGGAAGGCACCTGCTATCCGGCAATCGGGACCATTGCCAGAGAACTGCATTTGTCTGTCAGTACCGTAAAACGTGCCATCAGCGATTTGGAGGAGAATGGATTTATACGCAAGAAACAGCGCTGGCGTGATAATGGTGGCAGAAGCAGTCTGCTATTTGAAATCATAAGGTAAGCACAAAGGGGATACTGCGCTGGTCAGGTGGACTATGGTATGGTTCACCATGGCCTGTGTAGGGAACTTTTCACTTTAAGGATTAGGACAGAGAAAATGAATTTTGGTAATATTTGATGTAGTAATAGTTAATAAAAGAAATAAGTGTTATGATAAGTTTTGACATGAGAAAAATGGTAACCATTATAACCTTTATGCAATGGTGTGATATTGAGGAGAGTTTATAAGATGGACAAATACGAGGAGTTGATAGCTGTTTTTTCAGAGACACTTAAGCAATCAAGGGATTATCATATTGCCTATATGTACCAAGTGGGCTATGTATCTGTACTCGGATTGTATGAAAGAGATAGTACACAGAACAACTCAATGAAAATTGATGAGGTTTTTCATTCTCCGGAAGAAATGGCGGACAGTTTGCTGCGTAATTGGCGCTGGCAATGGTTTTATAAGAATAGAAAGCTGTTAGGCTGTCAAGATTTCGAAAATATTTGTAATCTTGACAATAAAATCCCAGACTTGCTTCAGGAAGAATACAGACAAAGTATACAAATCCTTCAGAATAAAATCCATATTGCTTTACAGGTGGAAAATTAAGACTGTTTATAAGCAATGTGTCCGATAAAAGAGGTTATACATATAAAAGCAAATACAATTGCCTGAAGAAACAAATATCTTGTATTTCTGGTTATGGCGAAAATAACTGCAAGCAGAAAACTGAATAATAAGGTGAAATGTGTTCTTCGGATAAAAATACGGTTTTCCTGTGAGTCAACTTCCCTGTTTGGATGATCTACAGGTCCTATGATTAAAATTATAATGGCACAAAACACGTACAGCATAAAGGAAATAGGAATCGAGATAGTAAGGTATTTCACAATAAGCAGGGTAGTAGTTAGTATCAAGCAGGAGCCGATAAAACAGGAAAAATAGGTTTTTAAATGCAAGCCGCCGCTGAATGAACGCATTGGAATAAACAATAGGAAGAAAAACAGGCATTCGAAAAACATATGCAGCAACAAGGCAATCACAATACTGCAAATTGTGCTGGCAGAAACTTCTAAAAAGCATTGAAAGCCATATTGGTATATTTCGTAATTTTTTTTATCAATAATTCCTTTTTTTAATATATAGTCAGTTAATATAACAGATAAGTATTCCATAGCAAAATTCTCCTTTAATAGCCTTGCAGTATAATGCAAAGAAAGAAGAATATTATGCAGATGTAGAAAATATGAAAGTGTATGTCATTTTTCCTTTTTTATATTGCCATATAACACTACAGATACTTGGAATTCTTCACCTCCATCTTTAATAATTAGTTCCCCGTCATAATCAGCCAATGCCTGTTTTACTGAAACCAGCCCAATACCATGATAACCATTCCCTTTTTTTGTGGTAAGATATCGCCCTGAACTGCTTTTTCTTTGCTCTGGTGGACAACTATTCTTTATGCATATCTGCAACATTTCTTTTATATATGTACACTCCAGAGTAATATACCGTTGTTCTTGTGGCAGTTTTCGGCAGGCTTCCAATGCATTTTCTAACAAATTGCCAAATATAATCGCAAGATGACCTCCCTGAAACGGCAAAACCTGTGGAATGAATACGTTGGCATCAAATCGTATGTTTTCTTTCAAGGCAAGGGCATACTTATGATTCACAAGAGAATCTACTACGATATTCCCACTATTGGAAATTTCAATTGCCTTGCCACCGATGCCATCATCTAGCATTTTTTGTATATATTCTCTAGCATCTTCTGTTTTTGCGGCATTTACCATGCCAAGTATTCCCAATAAATGGTTTTTCATGTCATGTCGCATCCGGCGTAATTCAATATAGTAACTCTCCTTTTCTTCTGCCTGACGACTGCAAAGATTAAGTTGCTGTTCATACAACCTATTTTGAGAATGAAGTTCCGCTGCTTGTCCTATTCGATCATATACCGTAAAAATCACATAATTGACGAGTAAAAGAAGTACGCCAGCAATAACTGAGAAAAAAGCATATTCTTCGTGAATTGACGCCATAAGAAAAATATAGTGCATCATGTAAATGCTACTTATCGGTACTAAAAGAGTTATAATAAAGTATCTGAGCGGAATTTCGGAATACTGTTTTTCCTTGGCATAACGTCCAAGCAAAACAGAAAAAAGCAACATATATATCTTGGATATAAAACTGCCCACATCCGCAATGATCTCACTTTCTACGCTCATTGTCTCTAAGACAAATGACACAATGATTTCCACTACCATCCAAACTGTACATATGAGGAGAGTACAGATACAACGCTTTTTAATACTCCTTTTCCTGGTAACTGTACTGACCATAAATACCATTAGGATATTTCCAAACAACAGAAACTGTGGTGGAAAAAGAATTCCAAACTCTGCTACTACTAAAAAAGCATAGTATATAAACCATCCTATATACCCTGTAAGTTTTCGATTCCCTGAGCCAAAAAGAGTTGTTATACACCTCTGTATAATCAGCAATTGCAATGCCGGCAGCAAAAAAACTGACATAAGTGAAAGATATTCTCTCATTCAATGACCGCCTTTCCGGCTGCCATCTCGCAGAGTTGGCGGCGCACTTCTTTCTGGCGATCTTCGCTGATTTTCAGCAGAATCTCCTTTCCGTTAAGACAGATTGTAGGCGTTTGTGAAACGCTAAACACTGCATAAATACGGTATTTTTTTCGTTAAAATAAAAATATCTCCTCAAGGTTTATGGTAAAATAGAGTTGACTAGAAACTAAATACCAATCCACCCAAAGGAGATATACCTATATGATAACACATAAGCAGCTCACTTTGGCAGAAGTTTTTGATGATTGCCAAAATAAATTCGACAACGACAAATATCAGTTTCTTTCTCTTCTTGACGAAGCCATTAACCTTGATGAAATTGTTCCTGTTTCTTTTGTTTCTCATTTTCACGCCAAAACCGGAAGGCCTCGCAAGCATCAGCTTTATCCAATGCTCAAAGCACTTCTGCTCCAGCGTATTTTCTCAATCCCGACTGACACTCTCCTGATTGTGTTCTTGAAATACTCTCAGGAACTGCGTGACTTCTGTGGCTTTGATGTTGTACCGGATGGTTCAAAATTCACTCGCTTTAAACAGGATTTCTTATTGGACTTACAATCTATGTTCGATCATCTTGTTGATCTGACCGAACCGATATGCCAAAAACTGAATCCGGCGCTTGCTGACATGACAATCTTCGATACCTCCGGCATTGAAGCATGGGTTATGGAAAATAATCCGAAGTATGCCAACCGTATTATTAAACAGTTAAAGGCTTTTAAAAAATCCCATAACCTTGATGATTCCTACGATCCTTACAAAGCAGCCTATGGTTCCATGCCAACTCACGCTGCATCCAATCAGGCGATACAGCAGATGTACATCAACGGTCACTTCTGTTATGCCTATAAATTTGGTATCGTCACCAATGGACTTGGCATTGTCCGCGACATATCTTTCTACAACAAGGATTTCCTAAATGCACATCCTGATATTGTTGTAGAAAAGAAATCGGATTCTCCGGATGAGGATAAATCTCTTGCAGACTCAAAAGCGCTGCTTCCTGTTTTAATTGATTTTTTCAAAAAGCATCCTTTAATAGAGCCGAAGACGTTTCTTGGGGATGCCGCTTTTGATACGATTGAAATCTATAAATCTCTTTTTGAAGACATTGGATTTCGTAAGGTTTTTATTCCTCTCCGGGTAAAATTATCCATGGAAGGAACTGACTACACAGTTAACGAAAATGGCATTTCCTGCTGTCCACACGATTCTACGCTTCCTATGAAACGAGAAGGCAGTAAATCTCATTTAAGAAGCTAACTTCCTACCATGAAATTTGTATGCCCCAAAATGAAATGGATGCGTGATAAGCAGACTGGAAAAACTTATCGTAAGTGCCACTGTGATAATCCATGCACCACTTCTTCCTGCGGACGAATGATTTATATTTATCTTATCCCGAGAAAAATCTCCGCATCTATCCTGGTGTAGAACGAGGCTCGCGTGAATGGGAAGACACCTACAAAATCTGTGTAAATGTTGAAAAATCAATCAACCATTTCAAGGATAGTTTCTGCATTGCGAATCGTAAAACGCAGAATGAAAAAACTCTTCATGCTGATTTACTTCTCGCGGGAATCACACAGCTTGTTACCGTACTTGTTACGGATAAAATTCATAAACATCAATACATACGGAGTTTAAAGCCTTTAATTGCATGATATTCGATATTCATATCATCTTTTCTTCGCAGTCCATCTGGGAAGTCTTTTTTCATGTCTAATTTTGATGTCACCTGCTTCTCATCTTAAGAATCCTGCATTGCAGGATTCTTACCACATTTTTAATCAGGATTGCGAACTTGTTTCGCAATTACCTAAAGACAGATTGTTATATTAAAAAAATTCATTTTTGTTATGTAGTCATAGTTTATAAGAAATGACTGATGAATACGCAGGAAATATCTACGACTATCTGCTAATTCTTTCTCAACGACATTAAGTTTCCCGTAAAAGTATGCTGAACTTCCATCTTGTAAATAAATATGCACCGCACGGTTACGGCTTTCAAAATATACCACATCTTTCAGGGCTACTTTTTGGAGTTCCCTATTAAATGTAAACTGATAAAAGAGCTTCGTTTCACCTATTCTGCGGCAGGCTTCTTGGAAACATCGACAAAATTTCTCCTCTTCCAGCGGTTTAGAGAGAAAGCGAAATGGCTCTACTTCGAACAATTCCTTTAAATATTTGCCATATCCCGAAATATAAATAAATAGCACAGAACGATCCGTTTCACGTATTTTACGTGCTGCGTATATGCCGTCAATCGGTTCCATTTCAATGTCAATAAAAATAAGTCCGTAACGTTCACCGGACTGTATGCTCTCTAGCAATGTTTTCCCATCGGAAAACACGTCTGTTTCGACTCGAATTCCTATGCACTTGCTTTCGTGTAGCACTAATGTTTCTAAACTACCTGTAAAAGCGAAATCGTCATCACATATAGCTATTCTTAGCATTTTCACACCTCTTTTGTTGCTATAGATAATCCCAATTCCTCTATCTGAGCCTGTTCCAGACGTTTGAGAAGACACCGCAGTGTCTGTCAGACTCTGATATCTAAGTATAATATCATAACACTGGTCCATTTCCTGATTCATGCGAATCTGTCCGCTCAAATCGCGTTTAATATCAGAAAGTCCAAGAATATAATCAGTGGTAACATTAAAATGCTTTGCCATACTGATAAGTAAGTCCGAAGAGATGGAACAAGTATCTTTTTCCATCTTATTTACCGTCTGTTGAGTAGTGTTAATTATAGTTCCCAAGACTTCTTGTGACATATTGTTGGCTCTTGCGTAGCTCACGGATACGGTTCTCAGTCATAACTGCAACATCCTTTCTAATAACTATTTTAATAATTATTAGTAACTTGCTTACAACTATACAATGTAAACAAATTACGCTGTATTCCGTGTTTTTTTGAATCTTATACAGCAAATTTATTTTTTGAAATTGGCATAGTGAAAGAATAATATTTTAAACTGCTTAAGAACAATTATTTACATGATGTAATAATTTTTGTATTTATTTCAGAAATTATTACAAATAGTTTCTTAAAAATTACATTAAAAGAAAATGAAAAAGAAAAAATATATAATATATGTCGAAGGAGGACGATAAGAGATTGTCCTACAAAAATACAAGATTTGTAGAATTAAAAAAATATTGGATAAGGTGGTTGGTAAAATGGAGACCTAATTTGTTTAATGAAGACAGAAAAGTATATGTTGAGTTTATATATGTTTGAAATGAAATTATTATGAAACATATAGTGTACAAACAGAATGGTTTGAATATGAAAAGTATAGAAATAGTATGTTTGTTGTTTCTAAAATTATAAAGGAGCTAAGATAATGGACAATAGTATTTTAAGGAATTGTGGAATTACGGCAATGTCTATTGATATTACATATAATTGTAATTTTCGTTGTAGACATTGTTTTAACAGAAGTGGGGAACATTGTTTTGGAGAGAGAGAATTGACGGATGAGGAACTAATGAAAATCATAGTAGAAGTAGCAGACATTGCACCAAGATCTTTGTGTATTTGTGGTGGAGAGCCTTTGTTACGAAAAGATATTTTAATCAAAATGGGAAAGTATTATACAGAAAAGACAAGCGGAAGAACAAGTTTAAACATGGTGACAAATGGCTTCCTTATAACAGAAGAAGTTGCAGATGAGTTGAAAGAAGCAGGTTTTAGAACGGTTCAAGTAAGTTTGGATGGTGCTAGTGCAGAATCACATGAGTGGATTAGAAATCAGCCGGGATCATTTGAGAGAGCTAAAGAGGCATTGCGAATATTAGTTGATAGAGGATTTTATGTTGGAGTAGCATGTACTCCGAGTAAAAAGAATTTAAATGAAATTGATGAAATTATAAAAATTGTAGAAGAAATAGGGGTAAATGAATTCAGGATGCAGCCATTGATGAGGATGGGCAGAGCGAAAGGAATGTCAGAATTCTTTTTGGATGATAAAGAGTATTATAAGTTATCTACAAAAATAAAAAAATATGCAATTGAAAAGAAAGATAAGTTGAAGATTGAGTGGGGGGATCCCATTGAACACCTTCTTGCGATGACAAGCCGTTTTGATTTAAAGTATGCTGCAATTAGTGCATACGGCGAGATAGAGATTTCACCATATATTCCCATTGTATTTGGGAATCTAAAAAAGCATAGTTTAGAAGAGTACTTAGTTGCCGGTTTTAGAGAAATAGGAAAATATGAATTTCCAAGAAAATTGTATAAGTTAGCTTTATCTCCAGATTTGTTGGATATTTCATATAAAGGACATGGACTACCAGCACCGCATACAGGGGAAAATATCGATTTTGATTTAATTGAGAATAATCTACAAAAATTAGACATGGATTATATCAAAAAGTATAGATTGGAGGAAGTATAATGAAGGTTTCATTATTAAAAGAGGATAAAATAGAACAGATTGTAAAATATTGTATGAGAATTTTCGAACAAGAGAGAGCAGAATGTTTCGTTAGTAGTTTAAATGTAATTCAGACATTTCAGCAGTTAACAATTGTCCGAAATTTGTTTTTTAATAATGCTATTAAGGCGTTTGGTGTGTTGAATGATACAACCGGTGAAATTGAAAAGATTATGATTGTGAGATTAGCAGATGCAATTGAGTATACTGCTGTAATTGAGATTATTATCTCGTCGTTAGATTCGGAATTTGTAGGATGCTGTATTAATGAACTGAAGGATTACTTTGAAGATAGTTATTATAGTAAAGTGAAAATAAATATCATTGATAAAGAATTAGATTTATATACTGAAAAAATGCTAATAGATAATTGTTTTAATAAGGAACTTGAATATGAAATTGATACAGGGATATTTAGGGTTTTTACAAGACCGTTATAAGGGAGTAGTGGTATGAAATTAAAATGGGATTTAGAGGACAGTTGCAATTTGAGGTGCAAGCATTGTATTGTAGGGACGACATCATATCCACCATCAATTTCTTTAGAAAAAGCAAAAAAGGTAATTGATAAATGTCATGAAAGCGGTGTAGATAATATTGTGTTGTCTACAAAAGAACCTTTTATGTACCCATATATTACGGAAGTAATAGATTATTGTTCGTTATATAAAATTAAGATTGCTATCATTACAAATGGAACATTGATTGATGAAAAAAAATTGAAAAATTTACTAGATAATTCAGAAACGATTAACTATATAGCATTTAGCTTAGAAGGAGTATCACCTGAAACCAATGACTTTGTACGAGGGGAAGGGGTATTCGAAAAAGTAATGAGTGTAGTTTCTAAAATAGACAAGATTAATAAAACAGAAAAGAAAAATATAAAATTAATTCTTCAAATGAATTTAACTAGCAAAAATTATGAAGAAGTGCCAGATATGGTTAATATCTTAAATACCTTTCCCTTTGTTCAGGTAGCGATAGGAAAGCTGTATATAGATGGGAACGCAGCATTTTATAAAGAATTGGATTTGGATAACTGGAAGTATGAAGAAGCGATATCTACTTTAATTAGTTCCTATATAAGAATAGAACGCCCCAATTATGAATTGACGTTTAAGGATATATCTGTATTTGATGCTATTTTTTTCAACACTGTTTTTGGCACATCATATAAACCAAATATACCAGATTGTTCCATCTTTTATGGTGGCTATTCACTAATGTCGAATGGAAACTATTGTGCTTGCTCTTTGCTATTAGACAAAGGGTTAATTGAGAATGAAAAACTAGATTTAGGTAAATTTGATGATTCGGACAAAATAGAAACAACAAAAAAGTTTCAAATAGGTAGTGAATATTTTGATTATAAAGAGTGTGAAGTGTGTTGCGAGTGTCCATTTAAAAAACAATGTCAAATGTGTTTGTTAATAGGTTTATCTAAAGAGAATAGAATTTATCAGATTGAAAAATGTCGTTTTTACTTCAATAAGTTGAAAAGATTATTAAATGAGGTTATAAATAACAGATTGCCATTTCAACTAAATCCCAATGTGGTTATAGTGTCAGCAGGAAAGGAATGGACAGTATACAATAGTTTAATTGGCGAACATGAGTTATGGAGGTTTAAAACAAAAAAAGAAGATGAAATAAATATGATAAGGAATCTGCAAGATAATGGTAGCTGCTGTTTTAGAGAATTTGCCATGGGTAACAATGAAGATAAATCTAGAGCGTTGCTAGAGAAGCTACTATTAGCAAATTTATTATTTGTCAATAAAGGAGATAAATGAAAATATGAAAAATTATTATCCATTAAAAAGTAGCAAAGGAATTGCTAATATTCGAAAAGTTGAAAATGGAGCTTATGTATTAAGTGAATACAGTATATCCAATACAGAAGTATTTTTAAATTCTACGAGTAGTTATATCTTGGATTTATGTACTGGAGAAAATAGTATACATGAAATAATTCTAAAGATAAAAAAAGAGTTTCATGAAGATAATGAAGAAATGATTCGAAAAGATGTAGAAAATCTTTTGCATGAAATGTGGTGTAGAGGATACATAGAATGGAAGGATAAATATAATCCGTTTTTAACATATTATGAACAGAAAAAGGATAGATACACCTATTGTATAGGGAATTTAGACTTATTAGAAAAATATGAAACTAGAATAGGTGGAGTTGAGTATACAGATATTCATTATAATAGAGATGTAATTCTTGGAAAAGACTTTTTATATTCAACATATTTAAACGGTTTAAATACAGTGTTTGCTTTAAAAGAAGGTGAGAAAGAACTGTTAAGATTATTTGTGAATCTTGACGTGCCGGGAAGACGAGTTTACATAAGGCATATGGAAGTAGCAGTGGAATTGACAGGTATTTATGAGGTATATCGTGATTTTATTGAATGGTCTTGTAAAGAACTTATAAGGAAAAACTGTATTGAAAGTAAGAAGAAGCATATCTGTAATTGTATCATGGTAACAGATAGTAAAGATGTAAATAATATTTATCTAGAAGAAATCGGATTTCAATTTAAAGGAGAATTAACAAAAGAAGTTTATGTAGATGAAGAATATAAGGATGCGTCTGTGTTTGTAAAAACAATTTGTTTGTAATAAGTAGATAAAACAATTATCTATTTATTATATGAAAACTAAAAGAAAGGAGGAAAAAGTATGTCTCAATATGAAACACCGGTAATCGTAGATGGCAATAATAGTGAGACCATTGAACCTCAGGCATGTAATGTATGTTTAGTTGGTGGAGTAGTTGCAGCGGTATGGAATGTTGGAGCAGTATGGAATGTTGCTGTAGCTGTTGCTTATGCCGTAGGTGCATTAGTAGTAATTAAAGGTTTAGGTCCAGAGTGCTAAAATGAAAAGCCGAGTATGGGAGGTATGAAATATTACCTCTCTACTCATTTAAAAAGGGAAGAGAATTAAAATGAAAAAATTATGTAACTATTATTATTCTTTAAGTAAGAATAATAAAAATATTGGAGAGCAGAGTATAGATATCATACGAAATGGAAATGAAGAATTTATCTCAATTGAATTATTTTTGATTGGGAAAAAAGTGACGGTAAATGTCAAATATGTAGACGGATTATTGGAATACTATGTAAAAAATACATTAGAGTCAGGAATGTTAAAAGAAGAAAAGTTGAATTCGATTCAAAAAAATGAATATTCTTTTTATAGGAATGGGAAAGAAGGAACAATAGTATCAGGAAAGCCATTATCGATTTATGAAAAAACGATTTTTGTTCCTAATGAAGTACCACAAAAAGTTTTTTCAGAAAAAAACATAATATCATTAGAGTCATTAAGTACTTATAAAATAAAATATTTTCTAATGGAAAATGGTGCATATAAAATACATTTGCCAGAAAAAATGATGATTGAATATGGGGAAGATCACATTTTCAAATATTCAATAAATTTAGAAAATGGTATAGAAATGAAAATAGATTAAGAATATCGGTAATATTAGTTTGCGGATAGGAGATAGATGTGGTGTCTTTAAATAAAGAGATTTTTAAGATGTAGATTGCTCTATGCAACAAATTCTTCGTTATGGATTTGTACGATTAATTCGTCACAAAGTCATAATAATCCGGCAAACTAATTTCAGAAACTATGTTCAGAATATTTGGAAAACTATGAAGCTATATTAAATAACGCAAGAATGTTAATTCTGTTATTATATTGTGATGTGGCCTAATATATAATAATACCACAAAATTTAGTAGATAATAAACCAAGTAAACAAATAGTTTTTCTTGTAAATTGTGATTTTAAACTTTAGGAATCACAATTTTGCTAGGTGACAATATGTAATTGTGTAGCAATAAGGTGTGGGAGTCTTGGTTATCCATCAAGCCTAGGATGTATTATGCTACTGAAAATGGAATTATGGGTTACAGTAATATTTTGAAGAGGTGAAAATTTGGGTGAAAGAATTAAAAAAATTATTATCGGAAATAAATGAAGAAGCAAGAAAATATAAGAAAAATATAGTGACAATTTATGCCATATCAATTTTATTGTCAGTAATTACAATATACAACAGTTTGTTGAATAAATTAGTTATTGACGAAGTTTTTTACAAAAAAAATATTAATTATTTATATGAAAAAACTATATACATACTAATATTTATTTTTGTTATATCTATTGTTTTGCAATTATATCTATATTACCAGAATGTTAAATTGTATACGGAAATTGATTTGGGAATTAAAAAGAACTATTATAGTAAGGTAATGAATTCATCGTACTCATTTCTTCTTTCAATTAATAATAGCGAATTATATTATAGAATGTTTCGAGATATATCAAGTGTATGTGAATATGGCTTAACTCTTTTTATACAAGTGCCTAGTGCAATTATTTATTTTGTATTACTAGGAAGTATTTTGATTTATTGGTCGAGAACATTGGCATTAGGGTTGTTTTTGATTGTATGTATTCAAATTGTAATTATAGTATTAGTAAAAGAACCGACACAACGGATTATAAAGAAACAGACAAAGATAGAACAGGAATTAGTCAAGCAAGTAAATACTGATTATAGAGATATAATAGATGTGAAATTATTAAATTTACAAAATTATAAAATGAAATGCATGGAAAAATGCATGGAAAAATTTAAAAATAGTACAATATCAAGTAAATTTTTATTACAATTCTTTGGGACGATAGGTTCTTTTATTAATAATTTATGGGGATTAATGATTTTGATATTCGGAGCAATTATGGTTTATCGGGGCACGATTACAGTTGGGGAATATATGGTGTTCTCTGGTTTGTCTATTAAAGCTATTGAACCGATGGTTACTATAGTACGTATATTCCTGAATTTTCAGGAGATTCGTATTAACTTAAGTAGATACCAAGAGTATTTGGGAAATGAAGATTTATATACCGGAAAGAAGGAATTAGCTTTTCGGGAGAAAATCACCATAAATAAATTACAATTTAAATATTCAAGTGGAAATAGAATTATTTTGAATATAACGTCCTTGGAACTTAGTTCTAGTACAATAGTAGGTTTGGTCGGAATAAATGGGTCGGGTAAAACAACATTGATGTATATTTTAGGAAGAGTTATAAATGAAGGCTATATAGGAGATATTGAAATTGATGGAAATAGTATAGAAGAATATAGCATTGAATCATATCGAAAAAAAATATATGTGTTGACACAAAAACCATTTATATTTGAGGGCTCTTTGAAAGACAACGTTTTATTATTCCATGATAGTAAAGATGAAAATGAAATTATGAGATCGAAATATTTTACATTGATTCATTCGCTGGTTGAAAGATTGCCTAATGGTATAGAAACGGAAATTAATGATACGGGAAATAATTTATCTGTTGGAGAGAAGCAAAAAATTGCTTTAGTAAGAATGTTTTTGCAAAAGCCTAAAATACTATTATTGGATGAACCGTTTACAGGATTGGATATGGATTCGCAGAGGGATTTAGTTGAACTGCTAGAAAATTATAGAGATGAAAATAACGCTCTAATTATTATTGCATCTCATCAAGGAGTGGATTTAGATATATTTGACAAAAAAATTGTTTTATCACCAGGTGGAGGTTATAAAGTATTCTAAGAAATAAGAAAATGCTACATTCTTGTTTTAACGTATATAGTTTTGCTATTTGGCATACTATAACATAAATTCCTAGAATAGATATGTTACTGAGCGTAGATAAGCGTAAATAGATGAAGTTATTTTTGGCGAACTAAAATATCGTTGGTCACTTGTATATTGCGAAGCTCAATGACCGGTTTTGGTGAATAAAACGTACGTATTTCAAATGTAAACTGATAGAAAGCTTTGGCTATGATTGTTCTCTCCCATAACGGTAGAGATGCAGTTTCGGTAATGAGGATAATGTATGTTGGATTACAAGGATATCATTATCAAGTATTGTGCAAAGAAGATGTTTGGGAGCATAATAACAAACTAGTGTACTGTATCACTGACATTTCGCCAAATAACTTGTATAAGTTTTCATCTGCTGCGTTGTCGTCAATCGACGTAGCCACCGCTACGCCTCATTCCTCCGCCTTGCAGACTGAAAATTTATCCTGCGTTATTTAGCTGAAAGTCAATGATACAGTACACTAGATTGGGGTGAGTAAACCAGAGAGTCAATGAATTCGCATGAGTTTTTGAAAAACTACAATAGTCACTTTCAATAGGTATCAAAAACGATGGTATTGTAATGCTTGGTTGTGGGAATGTTTAGGAGGGACAGGAAGAAACGAGAATATCGGTTTCTGATTAGACTGAAATAACAAAAGTTTATATTGCTCAGTAAAACGGTGTTGAAAAACAGGATTGTGGATGTTGGGGATGAAAAATATAACTATAATATTAAAGCTTGACGGAAGGTGATATAGAGGTGTTATTTTTAGTAAATTTAGCAGAACGTAAAACATATTTTGCAGCATGCAAAGATAATATGCTTGAATTAAAGCAATCGCATTGATAAGATGAAATTGAAAAATAAAGATAATTCCTTTCTTATTTTGTAGAGTAAGTGCTTGCAATTAATTTGGTATTACAGAGTATAGAATAGGAAACTTTTTTACTATTTGTGTCACTAATTAAGAGGTGCTGAAAGGAGTTAAAATGGAGAAAATCTGTATCGGTAAAAACATAAAAGAACTAAGAATGAAATTAGGGTACACACAGGAACAATTGGCAAACGAATTAGGAGTAACAAGGCAGACTCTTTCTAATTGGGAATGTGAAAAAACGATACCAGATTCTATGCAATTGAATGAAATATCAAAAAGATTAAATATCAGCATAGAGTGTATTATGGGCGAAGAACAAAAAGGAAAGATAATAAAAATGAAAGGTAAGACGAATAAAATATGGATTATATTATTGAGTATAAATATTATATTAACTGTTATAACGATAATTGTAGCAGCTAATCAAAATGACAATATCTTACAAAAAATTTTAATTCCTGTGGGACCACCGGTAATATGTTCAGTTATTATATGGTTTGTACTACAAAATGCGTTGAATAGTGAAGATTACAGCTTGATAGGTGGTTATAATGAGAAATATAATTATAATATAAAAGAACTTAGAAATATCATTAGTTTTATACAGGGATATACTGTAGTTGTTTCGCTTATTGCAAATTTTGTGTTATTTATTTTTTCTTTTTTTCCGGAATATAAAAGTGACTATATTTATATTTTATATATCTACCTTGTGAATCTATTTGTGGGGATTATATATATTAATATAAAAAAGAAAAATGTATTATATGTTTCAAAAAATTAAAGGAATAAGATAAAAAGTAGCTGTTTGATTTTGGAGTATAACGAAATTAAACACTTATGGATTATGATTTAGGGAAAATTTAAAATTGGGTATATATGATATGTGAATAGTTGTGCAAGGGCAGAGCCGTTTGGATGGTTCTGCCCTTGTTTACATTTGTGTACCTTGCGACATGTATTCTTTGTGAAGGAGCCTTAGTGGCTTTGGACGGATATAAGCAAGATAAAAGGCATACGCGTCAGGTGGTGATTTGAGGAATGGTTGCGGTAAATCTTATTATTATTCTTTCACTATGCCAATTTCAAAAAATAAATTTGCTGTATAAGATTCAAAAAAACCACGGAATACAGCGTAATTTGTTTACATTGTATAGTTGTGTTCGTATTCCGCTTGAACGGAACAGCCTGCACGCTTTAGCGGGAAGGCTGTCCGCTCCAAACGGGAAGTTTTAATTGCTAAATCGGACTACGCATGTTCTTTCCATTCAATTCAAGGCGGAATGCCTTATGAATGATACGGTCAAGACATGCATCCGCATAGGTATTATCCGCAAACAGGTCATGCCAGGATTTCACCGGTAACTGTGAAACGATAACGGTGGATTTCTGATTATCCCTGCTGTCGATGACTTCGAAGAAGTCGCGGCATTTATCGAGATCCAAATCCATGAGCCCGAAATCATCAATGACCAGCGTATCAAGTCTGGCCATGTGATTTACGTAATCAAGATAGGTGCCCTTGATTCTGGACTGATCCATTTCGCTCATCATAGTATTAGCCCTGATGTATTTGACGGTTTTGAACTGCCTGATTGCGGCAATACACAATGCATTTGATATATATGATTTACCTGCTCCTGTAGCGCCGGTGATAAGAAGGTTCCTTCCTTCATCCAACCATTTACAGGTAGAAAGCAGTTCAATCGTTTCGGTGTCAAGCATTCTATCAGGTTCATAGATGGTTTCATCAAAGGATGCATGAGGATAACGGAGTGTTGCTTTCTTCAAAAATCGATTGAACTTCTTGTTAAATCGAAGTTCCCATTCGAAGTTTATAATGGCAGAAAATCTGTCTTGAAAGCTTACCAGATCTGAGTTTGGATTGAGCAGTTGTTCCTCATAAGCTTCGGCCATACCTGACATTTTCATCTGCTTGAGACGGTCTGCAATGACCATTTCTTCAGCGGTTAATTTATTAGTTTTCATTCGTATTCACCTTTACTTGTAGAAGTCCTTTCCTCTGATGTTTTCGTGGTTAGGAAGCGATTTCCCTCCACCACTGGGATTGATGTTGTTTACAACGTTTCCTAGGACTCTTTTAAAGTATGAATACTTACAAGCATGCATTTACGAGCTGCTTCCTCAACAATTCCATGAGGAATAGCCTTGCAGGAATGAAGAATGCCAGCACAACTGTTATAAGCCTGCTCCTCGTGCTTTGCGGAACGCAGAACCTGATCAATCAGTTCGGCTGTACACTCGCCGTAAGCGGATGCCCATCTTCGGTAGTAGTCTCCGTCACGGGCATTAACCTCTTTATAGTATAGATGCTCAGGCTTCATATGACTGTCATCTGTAATGTATTTCGGAAAGCCTTTGTATGATCGTTTATGCTTACATATAAAGCGATTGTTACGGTCACAAATCATTATCTCTGTAGGTGTGGCCTTTAAGATTGCAGGCTGGCCACGATATGTGTACAATACAGAGTAATAGTGGCCATCATACTCAAGATGATAATTATCAGGAATCTTAAGAATGTATTTGTAGTCGCAGGTTGAATACTTATCGCCTGGCAGCGTTTTCATTTGCGGCTTGTCGTACCTTAGGTATGCATCCATTCTTGAACCCATCTTTTTCTGAAACTCACGTCTGTTGATGTCCGCTATTATTTTTTGCGTCGCATCATTAAGAGATTCCAAGGAAGTATAAATACCTTCTTTCAGTCTCTCAATCAGATGAGTTCCAAGATACCGTACATGGCTCTCGACAGATGGTTTGCCTTTTGGTTTACGCGCCGGAGGCGGTAGTATTATTACGTTATAGAATTCTTCAAGATCCTGATAGGCGGTGTTTAATACAAACTCATCCTTGGTATGCTTAGTAACCGCCGTTTTGCAGTTGTCGGGTACAAGATACCGAGGGACTGCATCATAAAAAGTAATGGCATTAATGGTTCCCTGAATGAAGCTTGGCAGCTTCTCATCGAGGAAACATTCGGCATAAACAAGACTGCTTACACCAAGTGTGGTAGTGAATACATGAATCTTTCTTATTTCACCTGTGTGAGGGTCCACAAGAAGTTCCGGTTGGTCACCAACCCAGTCGATATACAGCTTCTCACCGGGGATACGTTCCACGGCCATGGCAACTTTGTCACCACCATAATTCTTTTCTATGAATCGATTAAAGTATTCATAGAACTGTGAACTTTGGTATCCATTTGGATGTTCGCTTTTGTAATCAAGCCAGCAGTAAAACATATTTACACGGCTGCCTTTGGTCATCATCCTCTCATAGTAGAGTTCAAAATCCGGCATAGGAATATCATTTTTCCTAATGTTTTTAGGAGGATAGATAAGTTCCTCTATCTGTGAAGGTTCCAGTTTCAGAAAATCCTTCCAGGGCAAACCGGATTCTTTGTACCGGTTCATGATTAGGTCTATGCCACTGTTACCAATACCATAGCGTTGACGTATTACCGGATATGAAACCTTATCGTTTCGAAGGCTGATAACGCCAACAATTGTGTTGTAGTCATGCATAGTCATAGTTCCCTTCGTAATGAATTTTTTAACTACGAAAAAAACTATAACATATATTAAAACCTTTCCTGTTTGGAGCGGAATGACTTCCCGAACGGGCGGAAAAGACCATCCCGTTTCAAGCGGAATTAGATTCCCGATGGAGCGGAATATGCATTCTGATGAAGATTCACTTTTAAATATCATAAGAAGATTGCTGAGAAAAGTGTGAAGAATATTATGTATTGTCTGTGATTATAGGAGATGGAAATAAGGGAAGAATATACGGGAATGGGTAAACTATTTACATTATACAGTTGTGATTAAACCAATAATAATTATGTAAAATAGTTATTAGAAAGGATGTCACAATTATGACTGAGAACCGTATCCGTGAGCTCCGCAGGAGCCACAGCATGTCACAGGAAGCCCTTGGGACTATAATCAACACCACCCAGCAGGCGGTAAGCAAGATGGAAAAAGACACATGTGCCATCTCCACAGACCTGCTTATCAGCATGGCAAGGTATTTTAATGTTACCACTGACTATATCCTCGGGCTGTCCGATATAAAACGGGATTTGAGCGGGCAGATCCGCATGAATCAGGAGATGGATCAGTGCTATGACATTGTACTCCGCTACAACAACCTGACGGACACGAACAAAAAGACACTCCAGTGTCTTCTCAAACGTTTGGAACAGGCACAGTTGGAAGAAGGGGAATCAGATATAGCAGAAGAGGTACTTAAAAATGCTGAAGATAGCCATATGTGATGATGACCTTGGCTTTACGGGAAGTCTTGAGAATCTTGTATTAGAGGAAAGCCGTAGTATGGGATTGCGGGTTGATACGGATGTGTTTTTCGATGGGAATATACTTTTGAAGAGTATACAGTCAGGAGAGCGCTACGGACTTATTTTTATAGATATTGAAATGGAACAGGTTGATGGCATCTCCGCCGCAAGAAAAATCCGTGAAACAGACCGTTCGGTGTTGCTCATATATATATCAGGATATGATAAATATTTAAAGGAACTATTTGAGGTAGAGCCTTTCCGTTTTCTTTCTAAACCGCTGGATAAGGAGAAATTCCGCCGGTATTTTAAGGAAGCCTGTCATCGGATAGGTGAAACGGAGGTATTTTACCAGTTTAAGTTCAACAAGGAAATTCAGAAGGTATCTTTAAAAGATGTTGTGTACTTTGAAAGCCGTAACCGAGTAGTACATATTTTCTTTCAAGATAGAAGCACTGCATATTTTTATGGAAAACTGAATAACGTAGAGAAGGAACTGGCAAATAGTCGGAAATATTTTCTGCGTATCCATCAGTCTTTCCTTGTGAATTATGATTATATAACGAAGATGAATTTTTTTAACATAACAATCCGTATTAATGAAAAAGAGATTGAACTGAAAATCAGTGAGGATAGACAGAAGGAAGTACGCCGCCAGCTCTGCACAATGGCAGCTGGAAAGGTGGTCATTGAATGAGGGGATATCTTTCAATTATATCGGCTTTTCTGCTTCCGGCATTGCAGCTTCTGATTATACAGAGATGTATAACGATTCTTTTCGGACCGGGAAACAGGAAGCCCGCAGGCATGATAGGCTGGCTTTTATACTATGCCTTCCTTGTTATGGCAGGGTTTGGTATCCTGTTTCCTCCGCAGTTTCTGTTGGTCGGGAATATCCTGATGGTATTTATGATCAATACCGTTACAAGAAAAGAGAGTCTGAAAAGACGTTGTATCAGCACCCTTCTTATCTGTACGGTATGGATGCTGGTAGAAGTCATTGTGTTGCTGGCCTTAGAGGCAGTTGGCACAGACAAATGCGTCATTGATGTTGCTGGAAGCTTCATATCCAAGATGTGTATGCTTCTGTTTTCAGTACTACTTGGCCGTTATGCAAAGAAAAAACAGTATACGGAAATCCCGCTGCGTTATTTCATCATAACCCTTTTGGTACCGGCAAGTAGCATTTACATGATGCACCATATCTTTCTTATGACGGCGCTATATGCGGAATATTCTTTTTTCTCGGTGGCTGCTGGCATACTTCTCCTGCTTGTCAATTACGTGATTTTTATGGTGTATGACCGGATGGGACAGGCAGCGGAACTTCAGTCCCGGAACAGGCTGTATGAACAACAGTTAGATTTATGCAGCCGTCAGGCAGAGGAACGGGAAGGTTATTATCTGGAACTGCGGCGGATGCGGCATGATATGAAGAATCACTTATCGGGAATTCTTGGCATGGTAAATGCCGGACAGACAAAAGAAGCCGGTGATTACATACAGAAGATGCTGGATGACGGTATCGGAACCGATGCAGACGAAATCTCCCACACTGGAAACATCGTGGTGGATTCCCTTGTGAACCATAAGTATGCTCTTGCACAAAAGGACGGCATCCAGTTTGAGGCAAGGGTATTTATTCCGTCTGTACTACCGTTCCAGAGCGGACACCTTGCCATTATCTTTGGAAACCTGCTGGAAAATGCACTTGAGGCCTGTAGGAAGCTGCCGCAGGAGCAGCGATATATCATACTGGAAGCTACTTATATAAAAGAAATGCTCCAGATTTGTATAAAAAATGGTAGTCCAGGGAAATTAAAAAAAGACAGCAGCGGACGATACCTTACCACAAAGAAGGATACCGGCTGTCACGGAATTGGTCTGGCCTCGGTAGAACAGGCACTGGCTGATTATGATGGAGAACTGTTCACCCAGTATGAAAATGGAGAATTTCAGGCATCTGCGGTGTTGTATAGTAATTCCATAGAGGAAAAATGACGTATTATGTCGGAAATTCAACTTATAAGGTACAGAATTAGGTAAGAAATGCTATACTCCTGTTTAATAAAAATAGGAGGTGTTCATTATGTCAAAGAAACAGGCTAATATCACAGCAACAATTTTAGAGAAGGTAGCTCGTAATTCTGTGAAAATGGCGGCAGACAGCAGATGTATGTATGTTCTTCATCAGCCGAAGCAGCCGGCAGGAATGAAAGAATTTCGTAAATAAATCGTTGCTGCAAGAGGTAAATACTGCAATATCTGTCGAGTAGAGATTACTCATGGATATGGCAGTATTTTTTTGTGAAAAATACCGTTAGCTGGAAGAAGTAGTACTTCTAGTATAGCGTAAATTAATTGACTAGACCAACCATATTGGGGAGAAGGCAATGCTTTTGTGACTTATCTGAGACACATTGGAACCATTAATTACTTTAAATCCTACTAGACAAGCGAATTAGGTTAATTATAAAACATAGGAATAAAAAGCCAAGAAGAACTTTTATATACTGTTTACAAAGAAATACAATAATTAATTGGGTGCAGTTTTGCATGCTTTATTTTGCATGGGAACAGCACCTTTTTTTATTGTCTTTTTCCAGTAAAGCAGAACCCAGAGGTCCGCCAGATGTCCTTCATTTCAAAAAAATTACGAAATGGAGGACATTTGAATGTCAGAATGGATCAGGATCAGAGTAAAGGATTTTTATAAAGATGCAGTTGGAGAGCTGGAATACACCTATGTGACCAGAGAAGTCTACGAGGCACTTGCCGATACGTTCCGCAAAGAAGCCCACGCACAGGAAATGCGGGATATCAGACATACGACCAAGGACGGATATACAGAAGGAGAAACGGAAGATCTGGTGGAGCTGACCGGGGAATCGGTAGAGGATACGGTCATCCGGCAGATGGAAATAGAAACCCTGCAGAAAGCAATGCAGTCACTCACCCCAGTGCAGAGAGAGCGGCTGCATTTTTATTTTTTTGAGGGCATGACATACCGGCAGATCGCAGCGAAAGAAGGGGTTGGAGAGAAGAACATCCGGGAGAGCATAAACGGTGCGGTAAAGAAAATAAAAAAATATTTTGACTAATACCCCCTCAAAACGTGTTTTTCTGTGAGTACCTTATGAGAGGAACTTTTTCTGGACAGATGGTCTCTTCCGGGAATCCTCTCATGTCTCGTGTGTGGATACGACACAGGCAGACAAAACGTACATTGAAAAATGCCGGAGAGGAATGCAGGGCTCCGAGCGCAGGATGGAATCACGCCATATCCTGCCAGCCATATCCAGCAGTTCAGATACGTTAGCCGTTTCATGAGCCGTAACCGGGGCGCAGTGACACTCCTGCAGCAATCGGGCAGATGTTCTTTCTGCCAGCCATGCTGTGAAAAAGACCGCATCTAAGGAGCCGAGCGGGAAAGCCGGGGTACAGCCTGTCTGTGGTGGACAGGCGCGAAGAGGGGAATGGCCTATAATGATACACCTTGAGATTAGCCAGCACGCAGTGGTGGAGGTGAGATACCTGTGATGTCTGCCTGTCCGAGTGGCAGGGACCAAAGACAGTCTGGACTGACTGCCCATGAAATGCCGGCTTTGGGATTTTTTCTTCTCTGTTTTGGCGGCGTTTCGGTTCCGGGGAGTAGTGACGAATAGGAACAGACACTTTTTATTTATGAAGTGAAGGATTATGGCAGTAAGACTTAATTACAGAAACCATGCGGCGGAGGGTGACTTCCGCCGTATTCTTGTGGAGTTAAGAAAAGCTGAAAAATGCAGAATGGAGGAAAACAGGAGATGAAGAAAGAAGATACGGAAATGATGTTAAAAATTTTTGAAACGGAGAGGGCAGGATATGCCTATCTTTATCCGAGTGATGGAGGGGAGCGGAAAGAGGACTATATCTCGACCACGGCAGAAAATATCGCAAATTATATCGGCAGCCACATGTTTGAGGCTGAAAGGATCGTCATCACAGATATGTGTGACAGGCTGATATTAGATACCTGCGGCTATTTTATCAATAGCTGTCCGAATCAGGAATTCTGCAAGGAAATCAATCCGTTCTTAATCCCGATCCAGATGGGAGAAAAGGACGCGGGAGAGGTGCTTTCAGTCAGCAGGGATGTATCGGAACAGTATTTCCGGGAAGAAGATGAGGCTGCAACCATGGCTGAAATCGGGATGATGTAAAGGTGTTTCTTCTGGGCAAAAGTGTTTGGCTTGGGAGAATGAATTTAACGTTCTTAAATTGCGGGAGGAAAAAGGGAAAAGATGATGGAAGGCGGAGCGAATGAGGTGCGGTATAAGATTGCCGAATTTCTCTTAAAAAGGATGCATGAAGATAAGCTGTTAACCGAGGAAGAATGGGAAAAAATCCGGGTTTTGAATGTCAAGACCTTTTCCCCAGAACTGGCAAAAGTATATCTGTAATAACACTGGATATATCAAGGACTATGTGGTAGTGTATGTTGCTGACAGGGAGTGCAAACCCTTGAAAATACTGGGAAAGGAGAAAATAGCATGGCAAAAAAAGTGACTGTCATAAAGGCAGCAAAAGAGCAGAAACATACACAGGAAGAACGCAGACTGAAAGTGTGCGGGTATGCCAGAGTCAGTACCGGCAGTCAGGCACAGGCAACTTCCTATACTGCACAGGTCGAGTACTATACGGAAAAGATCGAGAGCAACCCTCTGTGGGAGTTTGCCGGGGTGTATGCGGATGAAGGAATCAGCGGAACAAACGTAAAACACAGGGATGAGTTCCAGATGATGATTTCAGACTGTGAGGATGGGAACATCGACCTGATTCTTACGAAATCCATCACAAGATTTGCAAGAAATACGGTGGAATGCATCCAGACCATCCGAAAACTGAAGGAGATAGGTGTTGGAATCTACTTTGAGAAAGAGAACATCAACACACTGTCAGAAAAAAGCGAACTGTTCATTACCATTCTGGCATCGGTGGCGCAGGGGGAATCAGAAAACATCTCAAGCAACAACCGCTGGGCGATACAGAAACGCTTTCAGGATGGAACCTATATCATATCCACACCAGCGTATGGCTATGGAAAAGATGAGGATGGAAATTTAGTCATCATAGAATCCGAGGCAGAAACTGTAAGGTGGATTTATGAATCCTACCTAAACGGCATGGGAGTGTATGCGATAGCAAAGGCACTGAACCAGAAAGGCATTCCGACAATCCGGGGTGCAGAAAAATGGCAGGACGGGGTGATACAGGACATTCTGAAAAATCCGATTTATGAGGGCGATATGCTGCAGCAGAGAACCTATACAGAAACAAGGTTCCCATTTGTCCGCAGGGTAAACAACGGACAGAGAAACCAGTATCTCATCAAAGACAGCCATCCGCCAATCGTCACACATGAGGAGGCAGAAGCGGTGCGAAACCTGATGGCATACCGGGTGGACGTACTGCACATGAACAAGAGTGACTACACCAAAAGATACCTGTTTTCCGGCAGAATCATCTGCGGGGAGTGCGGAAAAACCTTCCGGCGGCAGAAAATCTACATCGGGAAACCCTATGAAAAAATCATCTGGACGTGCAGCGGACATGTGGAGGATAAAGAGACTTGCTGCATGAAAGCCATCCGGGAGGATGTACTGCACCGGGCTTTTACAGACATGTGGAACAAGCTGTACACCAATCAGGGAACGATATTAGAGCCGCTGTTAAAAGAGCTGACAGAACTTGTGGCAGCAAGGCAGGACAGTGAGGAAATCAGACAACTGGATAGGGAAATCAAAGATATAAGCGGGCAGAGCCAAATCCTAAACCAAGTCATGAGGAAAGGATATATGGACTCTGCTCTTTTTATGGAGAGCAGTAACAAACTTGGCTGGCAACTGACGGAATGCAGGAGAAAAAAGACACTTTTGACCAGAAAGCTGCGGAGGACAAAAGAAATCGTGTGGACCGAACAGCTTATCCAACTGATCGCAGAACAGGACGGATTAAGGGAGGAGTTTGACGAGCAACTGTTTAAAATGACAGCGGAGAAGATTGTGGTCTCCAAGGAACACGATATCACCTTCTGCCTGCACAACGGACTGAAACTGACGGAGAGGGGAGGCGGACAGGATGCAGTGGCACATGCCAATCGGCTATAAGGTTGTGGATGGAAAAATCACCATCTGTGAAGAGCAGAGAAAGATTGTGGAACAGATATTTACAGATTATGACAGCGGAGTGGCGGCAGGCAGGATCGCCCAGAACCTGAAAGGGAGAAACATATGCAATGCAAAAGGGAAAGTGTCCTGGACCCATGCATCCATCGGCAGGATACTGGAAAACCCAAGCTACCTTGGCACAGAATACTATCCGCAGCTCATAGGAGAAGAACTGTTTGAGAGAGTCCAGCGCAGGCGGGAAAAGGTGAGGGCAGAGCTTGGAAGGGCAGACCACAGGCCCGGCAGGGATGAGAGAATCCTCTTCGGAGGAGTCATCTGGTGTGCAGAATGCGGGGCAGTATGCAGCCATATCCAGCCGAGTCACAAAAAAGAGCGTGGCGGCACTGCCAAGTGGAAGTGCAGGAACTATGTGACTGGCAGAGCAAAAAACTGCAGGAACAGTTTTATTACAGACGGGCAGGCAAAGCAGGTGTGTGTGGAAGCCATCAATGCAGTGATACGGAACAAAGGCCTGCTCCGGGTACACAGGCAGGAGGAAAAGGTCAGCCCGCAGTACCGGATTCTGGAGCGGAACCTGCAGCACATGAAAGAAGAGCAGGAAAGCACAGAAGCAGACCGGATGAAACTGCTCTATGAAAGGGCAGAGGAACGCTACCTGACACTGGAGGTCAGGGATGGGGAGTTCCGGACAGGGGAGATCAAAAGCATCCTTGCAGGAAAAAAGGAACTGGAAACATTTGATAAAAACTTATATAGAAAAATAATCGCACGCATCTGGGTGCATGGTGGAAACATGGCAGAAGTAGAGTTTATCAATGGGAGCCGTGTCACAGCCGGATACAAGGATTAGGAGGGAGAGCAGATGGCAGAAACAGCAAAAAAGATCAGCATGATACCTGCCAAGGTGCAGTATGACCGGAATGTGAAACTGTCAGAGAAGAAAATGAAGGTCGCTGCCTACTGCCGTGTCAGCACGGAACTGGAAGAGCAGGACAGCAGCTACGAGGCACAGGTGGAGTATTATACCAGCAAGATATCCGAAAACGAAAACTGGAAAAATGCAGGCATCTATGCGGATGATGGAAAGAGTGGAACAAACACCAAAAAGAGGGCAGATTTTAATGCCATGATACAGGATGCCCTTGCCGGGAGAATCGATATGATCCTTACAAAGTCGGTCAGCAGGTTTGCGAGGAACACGGTAGACTCACTGGTGACCATCCGAAAGCTGAAGGAAAAGAACGTGGCGGTGGTGTTCGAGAAAGAGGGGATCAATACACTGGAGGGAACCGGTGAAATCCTTATCACCATCTTGAGCAGTCTGGCGCAGGAGGAGAGCCGCAACATCAGTGAGAACATCCGCTGGGGAGTCGTGAGGAAATTTGAAAAAGGCAAGGTCATCGTGAACTGCACAAAGTTCATGGGATACACCAAAAACGAGGACGGGGACCTGGTCATCGTACCCGAAGAGGCAGAGGTCGTAAAGCTGATCTTCCGCCTTTATCTGGAAGGCTACAGTACCGGAAAGATTGCAAAGCATTTGGAAGAGCAGGGAATCAAGACCGCCACAGGGCAGGGCAAATGGCATTCCACGGTAATAGACAAAATGCTCCGCAATGAAAAATACATGGGAGATGCATTACTGCAGAAAACCTATACGGTGGATTTCATGACAAAAAAGAAAGTCAAGAACACTGGAATCGTACCGCAGTATTATGTGGAAGATGACCATGAGGCAATCATCCCGAAAGAGCTGTTCTACAGGGTACAGGAAGAGATGATGCGGAGGGCATCCTTATGCAAGGCGGCTGTCACCCGGAAAAAGAACCAGAGGAGCAGGTATTCCTCCACCTATGCACTGACCGGCATGCTGATCTGCGGGAAATGCGGGCAGGAGTACCGGAGAGTCACCTGGGCGAGAAACGGGAAAAAGAAAGTTGTCTGGAGATGCAGCAACCGATTGACTAACGGAGTGAAGAAATGCGGGGAATCCGAGACACTCGAAGAGAACGCATTAAACAGGGCGGTGATGGAAGCCATCCACAGGATCACCAGTGATGATATGGAATTTATGGAACACTTCCGGCAGAACATCATCCATGTCATCGGGAACTACAACACCGCAAAAGAGTCCGGGGAATATGAAGAAAAGATAAAAGAAAAGCAGGAAGAGATGGTGGCACTGATTGCGGAGAATGCAAAGACCGGCTCCTACACACCGGAGTTTGATGAACGCTACCGCACCATAGCAGAGGAAATCAATGCCCTAAAAGAGGCACAGAAAACAGCCAGAAACGAGAAACGGATGGCTGACAGCTATGAACAGAGAATCCAAGATATCGACCATTACTTAAGCACAAGCACCTGCCAGATACCGGAGTTCGACAATGACCTTGTCAGACGGCTGATCTCGACCATCAAGGTGGAATCCAGCGAGAAACTGCTGATACAGTTCCAGTCAGGCATTGTCATGGAACAGGAGATTCGATATGAGTAAGGCTGCGGCAGGAATGGCAGCAAGTAAATAGGAAACGTTGTTCCTGCCAGTTTATGGTAAGAATAAAATGCCCGATAATCCGGGCGTTTTATTGTTGGCATAAAAAATAGGAAACAAGTGCAGAACAATAGGAACAGAAAAGTGTGTAATAGGGAAATAAGCGGAAGAAAGATTATATAGAAGAAAGAAACACAAGATTGTGTGACGGGAGGAGAAAAGCGTATGAATTATGAGCAACTGATAGAAGAACTGAGGGAGGAAA